>CEPV01004845.1_pt1 | contig 74173 bp, 80 predicted proteins | sample 530451 | NCBI WGS metagenome assembly CEPV01 (sample SAMEA2620097, study PRJEB7988) | marine metagenome | isolation source: saline water (ENVO:00002010), including
TTATACCCTAAAACCGTCTCTTATTTATTTCTTATGTCTGTCCACTTTCCTTTGAAACGCTACACTCGGGAGGCAATTCAGGTGCTTCGTTTACCTTAGCCAGAAATCGGGGATCCATCTAGCCATGTGCTCATTTAAGAAATAACTATAAATGTCGCATAACTGGGAGGATCCACTTTTCAGAAACCCCTGCCGCATATGCAGGCAGGCATCCAGTTCCAAAGAAATGTGATCGTCAGGTATTTTACCTTTCCAGGGTGAGACCAACCCGACCGTCTGGTATAGGTGGCGTACCATAAGAGTCGTCTCACCCATGACGTGGGGTTCACTTTCTAGATAAACCGAGGCAAAAGGAGGTGCCAAAATAGCCTGGGGGCCCACAAACAGCTTGTTGAAAGCAAACTCCACATCTTGCCAATGGGTTGTGGCAACAGATACTGATGCTGTACATTCATGGGATAGAGCGATACAGGCCTTGGCAAATTCGGAAGGGTGGCGAGATAGAAAAAAATCCATCAGACAGATTAAGATCCGCCCTCTTTGGTCAAGAAATTCTATTTTTTCCGCCATGACCACCAAAAAAAACAAACCAGTTAAGTTATATGAAAAGAGCAAGTACGCTGAAAAATCAATTTGTAAACTTTTCCACTTTCTTCATTTTGGTAAACTCCACAAATAAAGTCGCCCAGTGCGAGTATAGGTTTTTGTTTACAATTAATATTTGAACAGCACATTGGTATTTGAAAAATATCTGAGGGGGTTAATCAATTTTGACCAAGATTTCTATATGAATCTTTTTCAAATAGGACGGCTGCTTACATACCACAATGTGGTATAATTACAATTATTTTATTGATCTAAAACACAAATTAATTTACGATATCAAGGTATAATTTCCCAAATCGAAAAAAATCGTTGACTTTTAGGTTTCATTTGAAAAATTGACTCTCAACAGGGCAATGTGGTATCTAAAAGCATGAAAACTATTATTATTCTAAATAATAATTCCCAGCACGCCAGGACTAAGTCCATTAGAAAGGAGCGCACTTGCCTGATAGAACCCCGATGTCCGACAAGTGGCGGATCTATAAAAGGAAATATCTGAACTCGAGGCCCAGCTTGACCAGAAACGCGTTGAGAATGTGATCAAAATGAAAAAGATTAACCCCGATGTCATCCGAGGATTCAACGGCAACACTTTTGCTTCCCATCGCCATTTCGACCGCCATCGGTTTGGGTGTCGATCCAAAACCGTTCATCATTGTGGTCTGCTTTGCAACACCGATCGGTTATCAAACCAATTTGTTGGTTTACGGACCCAGTGGGTATCGTTTTAGTGATTATATGATGCTCGGTATCCCTTTAAATTGTCTTATCTTGACAATCGGTTCATTATTCATTCCGAAGATCTAGTCATTTTAGGCCTGAGACTATAGGCTGTTATGCTAAGAGGATATTATTATGATTGCAGGATTTGACCACGCCGCTATTCCCATTCGGGCAGTTGACTCGATGCTAGAGTTCTACCGAAAGCTTGGATTTAAGATATCTGATAATTATGGACCTTTAGTTTATTCCGTTCATTTTAACGAAAATAAAATAAATTTTCATACACCTGAATTATGGCAATCAGAAAAATTCTCTTTGCGAGGCCCGACTGCACAACCAGGGTGTGGAGATTTTTGTTTTGTCTGGAACGACACCGAACAGGCGTTATCCGATATGTTAAAAAAAGCGGCTGCAGAAATTGTGGAAGGGCCTGTAGATCGAAAAGGTGGCCGGAATGGTGGGCGAGCTATCGGAACAAGTATTTATATTCGGGATCCAGATTCAAATTTGTTAGAGTTCATCATCTACTCGTGAATACATTACATAACCAATTGAAGAACCCTACAGCCCCGAATAGCGGGATCTTCGTTGCGCTTCGACAAGCTACGGGGAATGCAATCACTGTTTCTGTTCAACTCATTTAAGAGAGCATTTATGAAGTCTATCCACAAAATTTATTATAACGATTCTAAAAAAATGAAAGATGTACCTTCCGAAAGTATCGATTTGGTCGTAACCTCACCGCCCTATCCGATGATTGAAATGTGGGACGGCATTTTCTCCAAACAGAATGTAAAAATTGGAAGGGCGTTGGATAACAAAGACGGTTCATTGGCATTCGAACTGATGAATAGGGAACTTGATTTGGTATGGGCCGAAGTGTTCCGAGTGTTAAAAAGAGGCGGCATTGCTTGCATAAATATCGGTGATGCAACGCGGACGGTGAACGGATATTTCGCCTTATACACGAATCATTCCAGAATTCAAACATATTTGCAAAAGCTCGGATTTTCATCATTGCCTGCGATACTATGGCGGAAACAGACAAACGCACCCAACAAGTTTATGGGCTCGGGCATGATGCCACCCGGGGCTTACGTCACACTTGAGCACGAGTATATCCTGATATTACGCAAGGGAAACAAAAAAGAGTTCAGAAGCAAAGATGAGAAACAACAAAGACGTGAAAGTTCTTTTTTTTGGGAGGAAAGAAACGATTGGTTTTCAGATGTTTGGACCGATTTGAAGGGGACCTCACAAAATCTGTTCGATAATAAGGTCGGGGGGCGCAGTGCTGCCTATCCTTTTGAACTACCATACAGATTAATTACAATGTTTTCCGTAAAAGAGGATCGTATTTTAGACCCTTTTTTTGGAATCGGTACCACCATGTATGCGGCAATGGCTGCGGGCCGTAGCAGTATCGGGTATGAAATCGATCGTAATTTTCATGACGCCATTGTATCGCGGATCGCCGGGATCGTAAAATTTGGCAACAGACGTATCATTGAAAGGCTTAATAATCATTGTAATTTTATTGAAAAACAATTTGAAAAAAAAGGGGAATTTAAATATATCAATGAAAATTATCAATTCCCGGTTATAACGAATCAAGAAACTGCTTTGTTGATAAATGAGCTTCTATCGGTGAGACAAACTGGCACCATCAATTTCGAGGTGCGATATTCAGATGAGCCTCAAAAGGATTTCGTCTTGAATTGGAATCGCTTCGTGATGTCGGATTCAGAAAAAAGAAAATAGGAAAAATTGAAAAATAAAATCTTGACAAACCGGTTTAAATCATCCATATAAAAGCCAAAAAATTGCGCGGTACAGTTTGATGGTGCCCATCCGGGCTTAATAGGGAAACCGGTGTAAATTCGGTACGGACCCGCCGCTGTGACAGGAGACGAACCCCGGCTTATGTCACTTCTTCGTCAGCAAAACGGAGAGGGAAGGCCCGGGCAGTAGAACGATCCTAAAGTCAGAAGACCTGCCATCTAAGCTTTGGTTTGTGGAGACGGTAAATCCCCAGGCGTTAATCGCTAGGGGATTTTTTTTTAACAAACGAAAAGACAATTGAGAAGGAGGAATAACAAAATGACGAGTAGCAATATCGGATTGGAAGAGATCATCAATGGCATCCGACCCATAAAAAAAGAGTGGATCGAAACCGCCCGGAACCGGACAGCTCAGCTGGTAATGCCGCTGAGAGCGCTGGGGAAACTGCATGACATCGCCGAACAGTTGTGCGGAATCAAACAGACGCTCAACCCTTCGATATCGCGTAAGGTTGTCCTGATAATGGCCGGCGACCACGGCGTGGTCGCTGAAGGGGTGAGCCCTTATCCCCAGGAGATTACCGGAGAAATGGTCCGGACATTTCTTGCGGGCGGTGCGGGAATCAATATACTCGCCCGACATGTTGGGGCGGAAGTATGGGTAGTGGACATGGGGATCATCCCTGAACTCGATCCTGTTTCCATGGATGGAGGTGATCGGCTCCTTATTCGGAAAGTAGCACGGGGAACAGCGAATCTTGCAAAGGGACCTGCCATGTCCCGTCAGGATGCTGAGAAGGCGATTTTAACTGGATTTAACCTCGCTTCAGACCAGATTGATCAAGGAGCCGATATTGTGGGTACCGGGGATATGGGAATCGGCAACACAACCCCCTCCGCTGCCATCGGCACCGTGATTACAGGTAAAACCCCGATAGAGATGGTGGGTCGGGGAACCGGAGTGAATGATGAAGGACTTAAAAGAAAACAGGAGGCCGTCCGCCAGGGGATTCGGACAAACCAACCCGACCCCCGAGATGGCCTCGATGTTCTGGCGAAGGTCGGAGGATTTGAGATTGGCGGCATTGCAGGATCAATCCTGGCAAGCGCTTACCACCGGTACCCGGTTGTAATGGATGGTTTTATTTCCACTGCCGGTGCACTGATCGCACACACCCTCTGCCCGACGGTAAAAGACTATCTGTTTGCCGGACACTGTTCAGGAGAGCAGGGTCACCGGGCGATGCTGGGGTACCTGGGATGCGAGCCAATTTTAAACCTTGGCATGCGTCTTGGCGAAGGCAGCGGTGGCGCACTCGCCATCGGCATCATGGAAGCGGCTGTGCAAGCCTTTTCAGGTATAAGTACGTTTGAAGAAGCCGGTGTCACGGAACAGGAATCATCATAATCCATTCAGTTCCCAATTGCCAATCGGAAAAGATGATGCCACATATCCTTCTTTTAGGAACAGAGTTTAACTGGATGAAGAAACCATCTCATCCAAAACCCAAGCACCGTCCGATAACGCTATCTCTGACCTATCGCAAACCGTATGTGCCGAAGACAAAATCGATTTTACAAAAAATCAAAATAAAAAAAGTTATATCTGTTCCACCTAAGATAGAGATAAAACCGATCATCCCGCTTAAAACGGCTCAACCCCCTCTTGAACTCAACCAATTAGGCAGATTAAAAACCCCTCCATTACACAAGTCCATCTCTAAGACCCGAACCGATTGTCAAACCTAGAAAAATTGGAACGCTATCGACACTGCTGATTTTAAAAAGGCCTGAAATCCAGGATGCATTTACGCCACCCATCGCCGAACCGGTAAAAAAGGCCCTGCCGGAAACCCAACAAACTGCCGGGATGATTCTGCGCCAAGCCCGGCCGTTATTTCGGGACAATTCCCCCCCGAATACCCCAGAATTGTGAGAAAAAGGGGGTATCAAGGAATGGTAACACTTGACGTTAAAGTAACTCGAAACGGAAAGGTCGGTGATCTAAGGGTATACGAGAGCAGCGGGTATCCGTTTTTGGACCGATAGGCAACCGCATCCGTAAAGGACTGGCTATTTGAACCCGGCATTAAAGCCGGTAAACCGGTGGATATGTGGGTCAGGATTCCTGTGCGATTCAAATTGGAGTAGCCATACATTCAGTCATACGGCACTAAGGAAACAGGGGGCCTGTTTTTCACAATACAAGGACCTCAACCTTTCCCTCCAGGGCAATTTTGAAATCTTTTGCATCCTGGCCCCCGCCCACAATCGCCCCGTAATGCATCGGAATGGCGAGTTTGGGTCGAATGGCAAGGGCAGCCTCCATCGCATCAACGGCGGTCATCACATAAGTTCCGGATACCGGAAGAAGTGCAATATCTACCTCAAATTGATTCATCTCAGGGATAAAGTCGGTGTCCCCTGCATGGTAAATCCTGACACCCTCCATATCCACGATGAACCCCAGCCATCCGTTTTCTTTTGGATGAAATGTTTTATCTGTGTTATATGCTGGCACTGCCTCAATTTTAATTTCATCCACATCGATGGTTTGCCCGGGCCTGACAACCTTCACATTGCCTTCGAGTTTTTTAGCCGCGTCCTTCTCTGTAACAATGACCGTTTCGGGCTTTTGTATCTTGGCGATATCGCCCGGAGAACAGTGATCAAAATGTTCATGGGTAACAAGGATCAGATCCGCCTTGGTCCCGGGTGAAATTTGATAGGGATCAAAATAAACGATCTTGTCTCCATCGATTCTGAAACAGTCATGTCCAAGCCAAACGATTTTCTTTGCTGTTTCCTCTATATTCATCATATCCTCCTGTAATGATAATTATATTTTATCTTCGACGGCGCTGACTTTCGTTTTAATTCGACCTGAAAAATCTTTCCGGTAGTCCGCCTTGATGGTCATTAAAATCCTGCCGCAGTCCCTCTTTAACTCTTCAAAGCATCGTTGAATCAGAGACATGATCTCATCCATTTCACCTTCGATGCTTGTCCCCATCGGGCCAAGTTTATACGAAAGACCACTGGTTTTGATGATCGACACCACCCTTGCCACATAGGGACTCAGACTCTCTCCTTTGTCCAGGGGAGAGATTGTAAAATCGACAATCGTACTCATATTGCTTCACCTTCCCATAAAAACAGATTAAACGATAATACTTGGTTTTATTTACGAAAAAGCCATAGTACAACAGAGATGATGATACTGACCAAAACCATGGTCGTGATCGGGATAAATATTTTGGCAGTCGGCCGGCTGATGATGATATCCCCCGGTAATCGCCCCAGGGGTATTTTGATCAACAAAGGCCACAGTAAACCGACTACAACCAGCAAGATTCCAATAATGATAATTATTTTTTGCACTATACGGATATAAAATAGTTTTGTTGCCGGTTATCTGTTTTACCCATGTATAGAAAGATAAGACTCCGTATCAAGAAATTGGAAACTTGTTTGATTTACAGGGTGGATTTTTTTCGTAAAGGCTGTTTTTCTTCTCCTTTGTCAATGCCGTCTCGATGGCCCACTTCATCTCGCTGTATTGATCCTTTTTTTTTATCAAAAGCCAGTTCTTTTCACCCCGTCCCTTCATTTGGATGAGGGAAAAGCCTCCCCTTAAAATTTTACCCTGAAGTTCTATGGCGATCTTTCCGCTCTCGAGTCCGTTTGCCGGGTCATCTCCTTCGATAAGGCAATAACTCCCCTGATCCCACACAATCACTAAACCGGCACCGTATTCACCTTTGGGAATAATCCCTTCAAAGTGAAGGTATGCCAGGGGGTGATCATCCACCATGACCGCGAGCCTTTTGTCAGCGGGGTTTAAAGAAGGGCCTTTGGGAATACTCCATGATTTCAAAACACCCGAGATTTCCAGGCGAAAATCCCAATGGAGGTGTCGCGCATGATGTTCCTGAACAACGAAATGCATCATGGTATTGAAAGGTAACCCAGTGTTTTTTAATCCTTTTTTAGGTCACAATTTAAAGTTTTATTCCCTGCCGCCTCTACTTCTTTTTTCACCCTCTCAGAAGATAAGGGTTCACAGGTCTCGCTGCCGACATCACATCCCGAGCATCCGCAGTTCATCTCACTTCTCTTTTTAAATTTCTTATAAAACGTTTTGAAGATGTATGCAACAGCCAAACTGACGATCAGGGTAACCATCAAATTATCCATCGTTATTTCTCCTAATATCCCAGTGCCAGGCCAATTTGAAATATTAGTGCGGCCAATATCAATGCCAACAGTGTGTTCAATACCATTGAAAAAACACCCCATTTCCATGACCCCGCTTCGCGTGAGATACATACAACCGTGACAAAACATGGGGTATAAAAAACAATAAATATCATCAGACTCAGCGCCACCAACGGACGCCATTTCGGGGAGTTGGCGAGGGTTTGAGAAAGAGAACCGCTGTTTGCCGCGTCTGCTTCCACAAGGCTGTAAGCCGTTCCCAGCGTTGAGACAATGACCTCTTTGGCTGCAAACCCGCCGACCAGAGCAATATTGGTGCGCCAATCAAAACCGGCCCATCTTGTCAAGCTTTCCAGGGCGATTCCCATTCGACCGGCAATTGAATTCTTCAAATTCGCTTCTGCTTCCGCCCCGTCAATCGCTGCCAATTCGGAAAGTCCGGCCTCTTTACCTGGCAACTTGTCCGGTCGGGCAGTGGAAGGAGGGGGGGCAGCCATGATGGCTTCCCGCTGTTTTGCAAACTCGCTTCGTTTAGATTCGGGAAGACCCGGGTAGGTCATCATGGCCCATAAAATAATTGAAACACCCAGAATAACGGTTCCCGCTTTTTTGATATATTGCCAGGTTCTTTCCCAGGTGTGGATAAGCAGCCCTTTAAAGGTTGGAAAACGATAGGGTGGGAGTTCCATCACAAAAGGGGTCGGCTCGCCTTTGATGACGGTGAGACGGAGCAGTTTGGCAACTAGAAGCGCCCCCCCCCATGCAACGATGGTAATGAGGAGCATAAATATGGCTTCGTTTTCTGAAAAAAAGGCCGCTATCAGGAGCGCAAATACCGGTAGCTTTGCACCGCAATTCATAAATGGCACGGTGAGCAAAGTCGCCAGCCGTTCGCGGGGCGATCTCAGGGTCCGGGTTGCCATGACACCGGGAACAGCACATCCGCCGGCAATGCCCCCGGATACGATAAACGCCATGACCGAACTGCCGTGCAATCCAAACAGGCTGAACACCCGGTCTAGCATAAACGCCACCCGTGCCAAGTACCCGGAATCTTCCAAAATCGAAATGCCGAAAAACATGAACATGATCAACGGCACAAAGCCCAGGACACCACCGGCACCGTCAACCACACCTGCTACAACGAGAGACTTCAAATGTCCATCCGGAAGATAAAAAGAAGCCGTATCCCCGACCCACCCGAAAAAACGCGCGAACCAGCCGACCGGAATTTCACCATACGTAAACGTAAAATGATAGAGCCCCAACAGTACTGCAATCATAAGGATTGGGCCCAGAAACCGATGGGTTACGATTTTGTCAATTTTATCAGAGGTATAAAGCCTGTTCTGGTCATGCTGCCGGTGAACCATTCCCTGTTTGATGATGGAATTGATATAACCGTATCGATGGTCCGCAATCATGGCCTCCGGGTAAGAATTCACCGTGGCTTTCAGATGGGTCGATACTTTCTTGCCGATCGTTTCAAGCTTTTCACTAAAAGCAGAATTCTTTTGATGTCCCTTTGATAGAATCTGTTTATCATTTTCCAGATACTTTAAGGCAACCCAACGGGCGGGATAGGTTTCGGTCAGGAAATGATGGATTTCGATTTCCGGCGTCATCTTCGCAAGTGCTCGGTCCAGATCATCCCCATAAGAAATTTCAAAAAGTGACTGTTTTCTATCTTCTTCGGCCATTCGTCGGGCTGTAGCAATCAGGTCTTTCTTTCCCAGTCCGGTTCGAGCGACTGTTGGAATAACGGGAACCCCCAAAAAGGCGGAAAGTTTTTCCGCATCAATTTCAATACCCCGTTTTTGGGCAACATCCACCATGTTTAAGGCAATGCAAACCGGAAGACCCATCTCGAGAAACTGGATCGCCAGGTATAGGTTTCGCTCCAGGTTGGAGGCGTCAACAATATCGATAACGACTTCGGGTTTTTCATTAACAAGAAAATCCCTGGCCACCACCTCTTCCAAGGAATAGGCTGTCAGGGAATAGGTCCCTGGAAGGTCGACAACAGACATCCGGTATCCGTTGTTCACAAGGGTCCCTTCTTTTTTTTCAACCGTAACTCCCGGATAATTACCCACATGCTGGCGAGATCCGGTCAGTTCATTAAAAAGGGTCGTTTTACCGGAATTGGGATTTCCGGCAAGGGCGATTGTTGGTACCACTTCTATTCCGTCTCCACCTCAATATAATCTGCCTCATTGTTTCGCATGGTTAACGTAGATCCCATGATCCTTAACGCTACAGGGTCATATAAGGGTGCCCTGCCTTGAACCTTAATGGATCTACCCGGTATAAGACCCATGTCGCGGATACGCCGCCCAAGTTCACCACCGGCCTTTATGGCAGAAATGGTTCCCGTTTGATTGTCCTTCATTTTTCGCATCATTAATCGAGTCATTCGTATAAAACTCCCTGATATAATAAGAATTGAATATTAAGTGAATAGTTTAGTAACCCAAACTTTATAAGTTGTCAACTAAAATGTTTGGTATCCCAAACTTTATAAGTTGTCAACTAAAATGTTTGGTATCCATAAGTTTATTTGTGTTGACTTTAAATGTAAGCTTGGATATTTGATATATTGATAGAATTTAGGAGGAAATATGATTGAAAAAAATATAGGACTCTCAGAAAGTTTAGAAGACTATTTAGAAACAATTTTGGATCTGGAAAAGACCCATAAGGTTGCCCGTACAAGGGACATTGCTGAAAAAATGGGGGTGAAATGCGGCACGGTGACCGGCGCACTAAAAAGTCTGGGGGAAAAAGGCCTGATCAATTACGAACCATACAGTTTTGTCACTTTAACCCAAAAGGGTTCAACAATTGCCAAGGAGATTACCCGGCGGCACGATGTGTTAAAGGATTTCCTTTTCAGGGTATTACAGATCGACGCCGGGAAGGCGGAAGCCACCGCCTGTCGCATGGAACATGCCATGGATAAGGCATCGGTTGACACACTCATACGCTTCATCGAATTTATAGACAACTGTCCAAGAACCGGTGGCGATTGGGTGCAAGCCTTTTTGAATTACTGCTCAAATGCAAAACAAAACGGGAAAGACTGCAAAACCTGCTTGGACAAATGCAAACTGCAAGAAACCCTGACCCGGGCTTAATCCCTGAAAAAAACACTTTTTTTAACGAAACCTTCACTCTTCATTCCACCAGTAATCGTTTATCTCAACCGGATCATAATAGTTCAATCTGCCGCTGATAAAAATCTGCGGCGATAACTTCATTTCATCTCGCCCGCATCGCAACAAACGATCTGTCGTCATCATCCAGCCGATAATCATACCATGTTTTTGGATCGCTTGCTTGCTGTAGTTCGAACAGGACGGGTACATGGGGCAACCGCCGCGCCGGACAGCGGAGAGGTGATTTAATGGCCTCCGGTAAACCTGAATGGTCGCCGCCAGAGGGTTATCGTCGTTTCCGGGTGCCTCCCTTTCCGCTCCAAGGAAAACACAGGAAGATAAAATACCGACAAAAAAAGAGCTCAATATCAGTCTGCAGGTAATATCTTTCATTTTAACATTTATCATAACGTTTATCCGGTGAAATCAATCTGTTAATTACTCGTAGAGACCGAACTCATCGATGTACGTCGGGTAACCAAACGGTCTAAAAGTAGAGAAATAAAAAACCCCGCGGCCGCAACCATGATAATGGCTGCCCCGGAAGTTACATTTAGAAAATATGATAGCAAGAGACCTGAGGAAGCAAACAGACAGCTCAACAGCACAGAAAAAACCATCATCATGCGAAGGGATCTCGCATATTTTTCAGCAATATAGGGTGGAATGGTCAAGAGGGCAATAATCAGAATGAGACCCACCACGCGTATGATCACGACTACGGAAAGGGCAATCATACAAACAAGGAGAAAGTAGAGCGGTTTTACCGGAACGTTTCTCAATCGGGCAAACTCTTCATCATAGGACATAGCCAAAAGATCTTGGTAATAGTAACCCGTTATAAAAAGCACCATGGTACCTACTACCACCATCACCAAAAGGTCAAGTTGAGTCACCATCAGGATGCTGCCGAAAAGATAGCTCATCAAGTCCACATTATACCCGGGCGTCAAATCCAAAAAAATGACGCCCAACGCCATTCCCACCGCCCATAGAACCCCCACGATAGTATCAGATCGGTGTTTGGCTTTCAATGTAACCCCGGCCAATATCAGTGCGACCACAAAGGAAAAGCACAAGGTGACCGCCATGACGGGTAAACCCAAAAAAAAGGAAAGGCCGATTCCGCCAAAAGCAGCGTGTGCAATACCGCCGGAAAGAAGAACTAGACGGTTGACAACAACAAGTGTCCCGATAATGCCGCAGATCACACTGACTAAAAGCCCGGCAAGCAAGGCATTTCTCATGAATTCAAATTCGAGCACATCGATCATGTCCGTTTATCCTACAACTCATTTGAAGAACCCAGCAATCCCGAAAGACAGGATTTTCACTGCGTTTCGACAGGCTACGGGCAATGCCTTCGCTGTTTCGGTTCGAAATCAAAACCGATAATTTCGGGTTTTGATTTCGTTTCTAATGTTTTCGCAACACCCGATGGGGAAGCCCGTGTGCAATGAGATCAACGTTGCATTGACATATCTCCACCATTTCCTCTGTAATTTCGGCCTCAGGATGATAATGGATAAATTGATTCACACATGCAACCGATTTGATATAACTTGAAATCATCATCAGGTCATGGCTCACCAAAACGACCGTAACCTTTTTGTTGACCTGTTTTAAATGTTCGAAAATTTCTCCTTGACCCTTTGTGTCGACGCTGGCAGTCGGTTCGTCCAACATCAGCATTTCCGGGTCGATCACAAGCGCCCGGGCAATAAAAACCCGTTGCCGTTCCCCCCCCGAGAGATCTCCAATTTGACGATCGCGGTGTTCCCAAACACCCAATTCTTCCATCGCTTTCTCAGCAGATAATTTATCATCCTTTGAATGGCGGCGTCGAGACCTTGATGATATCAACCTCCCCATAAGCACGATATCCATCACCGATATGGGAAAATTCTGGTTAATGTGGATATCCTGTGGAACATAGCCAATCCGATGGACGACTTTTCGGGGAGATTGGCCGAAAACCCGTATGTGACCACGATCCGCTGTCAAAAGGCCGAGTAATAGCTTAAGCAACGTCGTCTTTCCCCCTCCATTTGGACCGATCAAAGCGAGAAACTCCCCTTCATTTACTTCAAATGTAACATCTTTGAGAACCGGTTGTCCGGCAAAAGAAAACCAAAGGTTCCGGACGTTAATTACAGGTGGACCCATGTATTACCTCAAAGCTGCCTTAAACTTTCCCGCCACCTTACGCAGATTGCCCAGCCAATCCTGTGCAAGGGGTCGACAAATCCAACTTGACCACCAATTGCATTTGCAATGATTTTAGCGATTTTGGATGAAAATTGTGGCTGTACGAAAACAACTCGAATATTGTTCTTTTTAGTATACTCGATCAATTCTCTCAATCGAGTCGGTTTGGGCTCTTTTCCTTCGGCTTCGATGGGAAGTTGCATCAGTCCATAGCTTTTTACAAAATACCCCCACGCCGGATGAAAAACAAGGAACAAAAGACCTGTTTTCCCCTTAAAGATGGCTTTCAATTCTTCATCCAAATTGTCCAACCTCTCCATAAATTTTTTAAAATTAGCTTCATGCCCGGACCGATGGCCCGGATCTGCGAACAAAAGAGCGTTGAAAACATGACGTGCCTGAATTTTTACAAGTGGCGGAGAAAGCCAGATATGTGGATCTTTGATCCCGTGATCGCTCCTTTTGGCGTATTTATCTTCTGTTTTATTATATCCGACATGAGTGTCTCCGCGGCGGTAATGGCGCTCCATAGCAATTTTTTTCAGCCACACATTTTCAAAAGGAACACCAATGGCAAAATAAATTTCGGCTTTCAAAAGAGCGGTCATCTGTCACGGTTTGGGTTCATAAGTCGCCGGGCTGGCCCCGGGATAGACCATTACAGTGACATGAACTCGGTCTCCGCCGATCTGCTGAACAAAATATTTCTGCGGATTGATACTGACAATTACATGAATCTCATCTGATGCCGCGGGAATGGCTGCCGATGCGAAAAGCAAGATGCCAAAACCCCGAACTATCTTGGTAATGAATCGTTTCATCGGCCCTTTACGCATGTACTATCTGTTCTTTTTCCACAGATTTTTAAAATTAAATGACCGTGTGCCCATCACCTGATCTATTCTCAAACACCATTTATTGTTCTGATATTTTTTGTTTTTGTCAATAAAAAACCAACCGGTCCAAAATGAAAGGACTTGTCTGAGAAAACGATCTGTTATACGCTCCAAAAGCGTCGGCCACTTTGTTTAAGGGCAGCGGTCCATACATCTTCCTTTGCTGGGTCATTGGTGTCTTTCCCATTGACACCCTGGATTCTTTTCCCATATAATTTGGAGGTTAGCCCATACTTTTCAATATCCTTGAGTCAAAAATGATTTTACTCTGATTTAATCCTAAATCTCTTCAGGAGGGGAGAGTCTGATGACAAATGCAACTGACCAATTGAAGGAAGCCTTTGAAGGAAATGACATCGAGATTCCTTTTTCTCAAAGAGCAGTACACATTGTCTCCAGGGATTCGTGATGGTGATACCTTGGAGGTTGCATTGCCCAAGATTGGAAAAAATAATGCGCTGACCGATGTGGCGGGGCTCATCGTTGGAAATTATACCGATATTAATGCGGTTTGCGGGGTAACCGTGGTCATCTGCCCAAAAGGGGCCGTTGGCGGTGTGGATGTGCGGGGGGCAGCCCCGGCAACCCGTGAAATCGAACTTTTAGAACCGCTTAATCTAGTGGAAAAAATTCATGCTGTTGTGCTGTCGGGTGGATCAGTTTACGGTCTGGCTGCATCGGACGGAGTGGTTCGCTGGCTTTCCGATCTGGGGTTTGGTTTTCCCCTGGGTCAAGACCATGTGGCGCCAATCGTACCGGCTGCCGCGCTTTATGATCTGGGTCGAAGCACCCAGGAATTTGTTCCGCCCATCAGCGCTGCCTGGGGAATTAGCGCGTGCGATGCCGCCAAAGAGGGACCGATAGAAATCGGGTGTGTGGGTGCTGGGACCGGCGCCCGGTCCGGCAGCATCAAGGGAGGTCTGGGCACCGCCAGCATTGTAATCGAGTCTAAAACCACTTTGGCCGCTCTGGTTGCTGTGAATTCTTTTGGCGAGGTTGTAAATCCGAAAACCGGGCGATTGTGGGAAACTGATAGCGAACTGGGGAAGGAGTTCGGCCATCAGGGAAAACGAGCAATTACATTGCCCCCATTTGAAGAGACCTCACCGGCAAAAAATACCACTATTGGCATCGTGGCCACGGATGCCATTTTAACAAAGCCCCAGGCCCAGAAAATAGCGCAAATGGCACACGATGGCCTGGCCCGGGCCGTGAGGCCTGCCCACACCATGTTCGACGGGGATACCATTTTCTGTCTTTCCACCGGTAAAAAAAAATTGCCTGAATCATCCGGATTTTTCTCGGTACCCGGGGCCCAGGCGATCAATGAACTGGGTCACGCCGCCGCCGACTGCATGTCTCGGGCCATCATCAGGGGCATTTTATCCGCCAGAACCCTCGCCGGAATTCAGGCATTCTGTGATCTGAAAAATCGTGAGCATCTGTAACCTTCTTGGGCTTTACCTAACTCTAACGCTTAAACCATAAGGAGATAACATGAAAAAACTATTGTTTATTCTCATCGCCTTAACCCTGTTTTTGCCTGTTCAGGCGATATCGGCCAGTAATCCGGTGAAAGGGGGAAACCTCGTTGTTGCCCAGCCTGCCGAACCGCCGGGACTGGATCCCACAGCCAATACAGCGGCGGCTATAGACCGGGTCGTCTGGGCGAATGTCTTCGAGACGCTGGTCAAGGTCGATGATCAAGGTCAAGTTTTACCGGGGCTGGCTAAAGAGTGGAACGTCTCCGCCGACGGAAAAATTTACACCTTCAGCCTGCGTGCAGGCGTCAAGTACCATAATGGTGAGCCTTTTAATGCCGAGGTGGCCAAATGGAACTTGGAACGCGCAATGGGTCCAAAAACAGTTAATCCCCATCCAGAGTATTTTAGGGTTATTGAAAACATCCAGACGCCTGCTGAAAACACGCTCAAGATTACATTGAAAGACGTGGATGCGCTTTTCCTCGTTCACATGGCCGAAGGCGACGCCTCGCTGTTGCCGATTACCGGTTATAAAGACGCAAAATCGCATCCCATTGGGACCGGCCCGTTCAAATTCGCCAAATGGGTCAGGGGCGATAGAGTAGAGTTGACCCGGTTCGACGGTTACTGGAACCCCGAATTACCGTATCTGGATAAAGTCACCTTCCGTTTCATCTCCGATGCTAGCGCCCAGACAGCCGCACTGATGGCCGGAGATATCGATGTTATCGGGTGGATCGGATCCCCTGAAAGCGCTTTGGAGCTTGCCAAGAACAAGCGATTTAAGGTCCTCGACGGGGCCAGCACCTCGGACATGATTCTATCGACCAACAACAAGGCCGAGCCCTTTAACAACCTCAAGGTTCGCCAAGCCATGGCCCACGCGATCGATCGACAGATGATCATCGATCTGGCGATGTCCGGCTTTGGCACACCCATCGGCAGTCACTGGTCACCAGCCGCACCCTACTACGTCGACATGGCTGGGACATACCCTTACGATCTCGAAAAAGCAAAACAATTGCTGGCTGAAGCCGGCTATCCCGGCGGGTTTGAGGCCGTATTGCAGGTGCCGCCGAAATACGCCTACACGGTCAGAGTCGGTGAGGTGCTCGTGGACCAGTTCTCAAAAATCGGTATCCGGCTCAAGATGGAAAACATCGAATGGGGCCAGTGGATCAAAAGGATATTTTTAAACAAGGAATATCAGCTCACCATTATCGGCCACGCTGAAGCCTGGGATATAGGCATCTATGCCAATCCAAAGTACTATTTCCAATATGACTCCCAGGAATTTCGGGATGCCTATGCCAAGGCGCTGAAAGCACCAAACGAGAAAGAAAAGGCCAAGTGGTTCGGCGAAACTCAGCGAATTATAGCCCGGGACGCTGTCAACGGGTTTTTGATCTCTTCGCCCAGTCTCCCGGTAATGAAAGCCGAGGTCATGGGATGGTGGAAAAACTATCCGACCATTGCACTTGACTGTACAAAAGTATGGTTAAAAAAATAGATCGAAAACCATGACGAGATACCTCGTCCGAAAGCTGATTACGCTGATCGTTCTTCTGTTTCTGGTCTCGATTACCGTTTTTTCGGTTCTTTTTGTCTTGCCCGGAGATCCGGCCGAGATTATCCTGGGAATGAACGCCACGCCTGAAACCCTGGCCAACCTGAGGGCTGAACTGGGCCTGGACCGGTCGTTCATCGTCCAGTATGCAAACTGGATCGGCAGTCTTCTTACCGGCCGAGGCAGCATGTCAATCAACTATGACGTACCGGTCTATGACCTGATTCTTTCACGGTTGGCCGTTACCGGCCCATTGGCAATTTTTGCAATCTGCTTTGCGGTTGTCATATCTTTACCACTGGGTATTTATGCTGCCCGTCACCAGAACCAACCCGGCGATGTGATCGTGATGTTTTTTACACAGCTCGGCCTGGCGACCCCCGAATTTTGGCTGGGTATTCTGCTGATCCTGCTGTTTGCGGTTAAATGGGGGCTGTTTTCAGCCGGCGGGTTTCCGGGTTGGTCTGTCAGTTTCTGGGGTTCGGCCAAAGCGTTGTTGCTACCCTCTTTTGCCCTTGGCGTTATTCGAGCATCGATTCTAACCCGTTTAACCCGTTCTTCCATGCTGGAAGTCCTTCGGGAGGACTACGTTAGGACCGCATGGGCCAAGGGCCTTCGGGAACGGACCGTTGTCTATGTCCATGCCCTGAAGAATGCCCTCATTCCGGTCGTGACGATCCTTGGTCTCCAGATGGGTCAACTGATGGCGGGTGCTATCATTATCGAAAATGTTTACTACCTACCCGGTCTGGGACGGCTGGTCTTCCAGGCCATCGGTCAGAGGGATCTACCGGTGGTGCGCGAAATTGTACTGTTCATGGCCGCCGCAGTTATTTTTGTCAACTTTATTGTCGATCTGACTTATGCTGTTCTCGATCCCAGAGTCAGGCTGACATAGCAAGCATTCGGAGTCAACAAGGTGAAAAGATTTTTCGGCAATCTCAACTTTGCGGTCGGTTTCAGTCTCTCATTCGTTGTTATTTTCATGGCCATTCTCAGTTTGGTCTGGACGCCCTATGAACCCAATTCCATGAGTGCTCGCCAACGGCTCCAAGCCCCGTCGATAACGCATCCACTCGGCACCGACCAATATGGCCGGGATATTCTCTCAAGGGTGATGGTGGGGGCGATCAATTCGATCGTTGTCGGCCTGGTCACGGTAGCCATCGGTTTGAGCCTCGGAATACTTCTGGGGCTCGGCGCCGCCTATTACGGCAAATGGGTGGATGAGTCGATCATGCGATTTTCAGACCTTTTGTTTGGCTTTCCGGCAGTGTTGACCGCCATTCTGATCACCTCGGTATTCGGCCCATCGATGGTAAATGCAATGTTGGCCATCGGTATCTTCTATATTCCTGTTTTTGCCCGGCTAACCAGGGCCGTGGCTTTGACCATATGGGAACGAGAGTTTATCGTGGCAGCCAGGGCCGGAGGTGTGAGCGAGTGGGCGATTACATTGCTACATGTATTGCCAAACATCCTCTCCCCTCTGCTGATCCAGATTACTGTCCAGTTCGCCGTGGCTATTATCGCAGAAGCAGGACTCAGCTATCTGGGTTTGGGAACCCAGCCGCCCCATGCATCCTGGGGTCGAATGCTCAACGAAGCGCAAACCTTCATGTCCCAGGCGCCGTGGATGGCAATTTTTCCGGGCATAGCCATTGCATGGGCTGTTTTGGGTTTCAATTTACTCGGTGATGGTTTGCGCGATACACTCGATCCAAAGATGGTGAGAGCAAGGTAAGCAAGAATAGAGCCCTAACCGAGTTAAATCTCGACTATAAGTTATGCGTTATATAATACCCCCATCGGATTTCCAGAATAGTTGTTATGATACCTCCTGAAATCATCTCCAGGGTTTTAAAATCAGTCGATTCCGACGAATTGATCGATTTGACACGTGAGTTGGTTAGAATCAATTCTGTGTGGGACCCTGTGGTCGGAACATGCGAACAGCCGGCGGCGGATCGTGTAACCAAGTGGGCGGAAAAACAGGGATTTGAGGTTCGGCAGGATGAAGTCGAGGTTGCAAGGCCGAACGTTTTGGTCACCTGGACAGCCGGTCTGGGAAAGCGGAAAATGATGTTTGAAGGCCATACAGATGTCGTTACCCCGGGCAAATTGGCGGATTGGCAATACAATCCCTTTGGTGCGGAAATTGTCGGCCGAAGGATGTATGGCCGTGGAAGCTGTGATACCAAAGGCAACCTTGCCGCCATGCTTATCGCCATGGCCGCCCTGAAACGATCCGGTGTAAAACTGGCCGGGTCAATAATCGGTGGAGTTCTTTGTGATGAGGAAGACCAGATGATCGGTATCCGCCACTTCATCCAACAGGGCCACGCTGATAAGGTCACCGCGGCAGTCATCTGCGAACCGGAGGATGGCATGGTCTGTACTTCCCAGAAAGGGGCTGTCCGGGCACGTTACACCCTAACCGGTCGGATGAGCCATGGGGCTATGCCGCTCAGCGGGCTGAATATTGCACCGGCTGTCGCTCGTTTAATCGACGGACTCCACGAACTGGAACTGGAAGCGTTCGTACAAAGTGGCAAAGATGATCTGCTTGGCTGGCCCAGCTTCACTGCCACGGTGATTCAAGCCCCGTCCGCCGGTCCTCCACAGCTTAACGTAATGCCCGGCGAAGCCCTTTTGCTCGTAGATGTGAGGACTATTCCGGGTCAGTCTCACCCCGATATCCGCAACCGCTTGATCGCACTTGGCGATCGGGTCCAACGCCAGGTAAAGGACGATTTTACAGCATTCGATCAGCGCATTGAATTAAAACGAAGCCATGATCTCAATATCGACGTTGAGTTTCTGGCCGACAGGCCCTGCACCCTGACCACGCAAGATGACCCGATCGTTCTGGCTGCTGATTGGGCAACCCAACAGGTTACCGGAAAAGAACCGGTCCATGGAGGCGTTCCCGGGGCCACGGATGGAACCTTTCTGTGGGCCCTGAAGCATATCCCCATCGTTACCATAGGAGCCGGCGACCGTCAGGTACCCCATCAAATAGACGAGTGGGTCGATTTGGATCAGCTGATTGAAACCGCCAAAATCTATACTTTAACCGCACTCCACTATCTTTATCCTGGTGAAACATCATGAGCGAAAAGCTTCTGGAAATAGACAATCTCTCGGTCTGCTTTCACCTGCCCGAGGGCGTAGCGCGGGCTGTGGACCGGCTCAGCCTTAATATCGCCAAAGGCGAAACACTCGGTCTGGTCGGCGAATCTGGGTGTGGAAAAAGTGTCACTTCAATGAGTATCATGGGTTTGATTGCTTCACCTCCCGGCCGCATCGAATCGGGTCGGATTCTGTTTCAAGGGAAAAATCTGCTTGAACTCAACCGCGAAAACCTTCGGCGAATAAGAGGGAAAGAAATCTCGATGATTTTTCAGGAACCGATGACTTCTCTCAACCCAGTGATCTCCATAGGCCGACAGGTTGCTGAACCGCTGATGATCCACAAGGGGTTATCAAAATCCGAAGCTTTTGATGAGGCAACAGGATGGTTGGAGCATGTCAAAATTCCGGCCGCCGGAAAACAGTTAAAGGATTATCCCTATCAACTGTCCGGCGGGATGCTACAACGGGTAATGATCGCCATGGCCATGGTCTGCCGTCCAAAGTTGCTGATTGCAGATGAACCAACCACCGCATTGGATGTCACTATCCAGGCACAAATTCTCGCGCTGATGTCTGGCCTCAAAGAAGAGTTGGGTATGTCGCTACTTCTGATTACCCATGATTTTGGGGTAATCGCTCAAATGGCCACCCAGGTATTGGTGATGTATGCCGGCCAGATTGTTGAAGAAGCAAGTGTCACCCGCATATTTGACCGTCCGTTTCACCCTTACACCCAAGGACTTCTCAAATCTATACCACAGGCAGGCGGCCGCGCAAAGGGTCGGGTCAAAAGACTTAGAGAAATAGCCGGAACCGTACCTGCCTTGACCGAGGTTATCGTCGGATGTAAATTCGCTGACCGCTGTCCATATACCTTTGATCTTTGCCGGCAGCAACAACCAACCCTTGACCGGATTCAAAATGGTCACAGGGCCCGGTGTTGGCTGCATGAACATCCCGAACGCGGGAGGGGTAATGTCTGAGCTTCCACTGTTGAACATTATCGATCTTGTTAAACACTTTCCCTTTGGCACCGGCATCATGGCCAAGCCCGAGGGATGGGCAAAGGCTGTCAACAGTGTCTCCTTTTCCGTTTCACGAGGTGAGAGCTTCGGTTTGGTGGGTGAATCGGGCTGCGGCAAAACAACCCTGGCTAGGTTGATCCTTCGTTTGATCGAACCGACCAGTGGTCGCATCGAATTTGAGGGGCAAAATATTTTTTCATTAAGCCCGGCTGACCTAATGCCGTTTCGCCGGCGAATGCAAATCATTTTCCAGGACCCCTATTCCAGTCTCGATCCACGGATGAAGGTCGATGCAATTGTCACCGAGCCGTTGCGGGCCATCCGGCGATTGACACGAAATCAACGGCGGGAAGCAGCGGCCGAGCTTTTGGAAAAAGTCGGGCTTCGGCGGAGTGATCTGGATAAATATCCCCATGAATTTTCCGGCGGCCAGCGACAACGGATCGGCATCGCGCGTTCGCTGTGTGTACGTCCGGACTTAATCGTTGCCGACGAACCGGTCAGTGCTCTGGATGTCTCTATTCAAGCCCAGGTTATCAATTTGATGGAAGACTTGAAAGAAGAGTTCAATCTTTCTTACGTTTTTATTTCCCACGACTTGAGCGTCGTTGAACATATCTGCGACCGGATTGCGGTGATGTATCTGGGAACCATCGTCGAACAGGCGCCGATTCAAGATTTCAGTCAGGCCCCGATCCATCCGTATGCCAAAGCCCTTTTTGAATCGATCCCGATACCGGACCCCCATGCCAGAAAGCAGTCGTCTTACATGGAGGGTGATGTGCCGAGCCCTATTGATCCTCCACACGGGTGCAGTTTCCATCCCAGATGCCGGCACACCCTCAACAGATGTCGAACCGATGCTCCTCCTCTGAGCGAGGTTCACCCAAACCATTATGTCGCCTGTTGGCTTACCCAGGGCCAGGGTCTTCACGGAGGAAATCAATGAAAATTGCTGTTGTCGGCGCAGGTGCCATGGGCAGCCTTTTCGGCGGCCTGCTCGCTGAATCCGGCGCCGAGGTCTGGCTCTTTGATATCTGGGCTGAACAGATCGCTGCCATAAACCAAAACGGATTAAACATCGAGAAAGATGGCCATTCCCGGCGCGTCCATATCAAAGCGACGACCGATCCTGATCACATCGAGAAGGCTGATTTGGTCATTGTGTTTGTTAAATCGCCACAGACACGGCCGGCTGCTGATATCGCCGGAAAACTGGTTGGATCTGAGGGCCTGGTTTTGACACTTCAAAACGGCATGGGTAATGCGGATATCATCGCTGAAACCGTTGCCGATGACCGTATTGTGGCCGGAACCACTTCCCACGGCGCCACTTTGCTGGCTCCTGGGCGTATTCGCCATGCCGGAACCGGTGCGACGATTATCGGTATGTGGGCCGGTAAAAACCTGGATCACGCCGATCGAATTGCCTGCGTAATGACTCAAGCCGGTATTGAAACAGAAGTAGTGCAAAACGTTCAAAGTGTTATCTGGAACAAACTTCTGATAAACGTTGGTATCAATGCCATCACAGCCCTGACCGGAATCAAAAATGGACAGATTCTTGATCTTGAGATCACGCGGAACCTCCTCCAAGCTGCGGTGGAGGAAGCGATGAGTGTTACCCGGGCGCAAGGGATCCAAGTCGATGAGGATACCGTAGAACACGTTTTCCAGGTCGCAAAGGCGACAGGTGCCAATCGATCCTCAATGGGCCAGGATGTGGATAACAAACGATTGACCGAAATTGATGCCATCAATGGAGCGGTGGTCCGGATAGCGGAAAAGCTGGGATTGAAAGTGCCGGTCAACCTGACCCTGACGGCGCTGGTGAAAACACTTCAACATCTTTTTTAAAAAACAAAAAAACGGGGGAATTTTAAGATGAGCGATAAAAAAGTGACCGTTCTCGATGTTCAGCAAGCGAAAAAGGAGGGACGTAAACTGGTCATGTGCACGGCCTACGACTACCCCTTTGGTCTCATGGCGGATGAGGCCGGCATGGATATCGTTCTAGTGGGCGATTCTCTTGGGATGGTCGTTTTAGGTTTGGAAGGTACAGTCGAAGTGACTATGGAACACATGATTCACCATATCAAGGCGGTGGTTCAGGGGTGTAAGGGACCGCTCGTCATCGGCGATCTGCCGTTTATGAGCTATAATATATCGATTCAAGAAGCGATCCGCAACGCCGGTCGATTGATGAAAGAGGGTGTCTGTGATGCTGTCAAACTGGAGGGAGGTGTCGATTTTGCACCAACGGTCGAAGCAATCGTCAAAGCCGGGATACCGGTTCAGGGCCACATCGGCTTAACCCCGCAAACGGCCGGCGCACTGGGCGGTTTTAAAACGCAGGGACGCGACGCAATGGCAGCCAAGCGAATCATCGACGATGCCAAAGCGCTCGAGCATGCCGGTGTTTTTTCCATCATTTTAGAGGCCGTGCCCGGCCTATTGGGAAAACTGGTGACAGAGGCTGCCAGCGTGCCGATTATCGGCATCGGCGCCGGTCCCCATGTCGACGGGCAGGTTTTGGTGACCCATGACCTGGTCGGTCTCTTTGATAAGTTTATCCCCAAATTCGTCAAGCAGTATACCCAAATCCGGCCCATAATCCTAGAGGCCTTGCAGCGTTATAAAACTGATGTTCAGGAAGTGACCTTTCCCGGACCGAAGCATTCATTCAATATGCCGAAAAAGGCTTTAACCCAGCTCAGAAAAATGGTCCACGATTCCTAACATATGAATATTACAATAAAACACCGAAAAATGGGATCACATTTGACGAGACAAGTACCGTTTTTTCTGACCCTCTTTTGTTGACCTTTCAGGACCCGCTTCATTCAGAAAATGAGGAGCGATTTATCATAATTGGAGTATCCCACAAAAATCGTATTTTAATTGTCGCGCATACGGAACGGGGTGATAATATCCGAATAATCAGCGCCAGAAGGGCGACCAAAAACGAAAGGTCATATTATGAAAGTAATGGCTAATAATCCCGATATGTTAGAAGAATATGATTTCAGCAAAAACGTAATAGGGAAATATGCGAAAAGATACGCAGAGGGAGCGAACGTCATTGTTATTGATTCTGATGTCGCTCAGTATTTCCCTGATCATGACTCCGTTAATGAGGCCTTGCGCTCTCTCCTTCCAATAGTAAAAAGGCATGCTAAGAAAATCGCCGATAGGGATAGGGACGATCGCCGCTGACAATGCTTCAACGGTTTCACCCTCGATAGTGATTACATCTCACAAATTGATGATTTCTTTGTGAAAAAAATTTGATCTACTCCTCAACGACCTTCGCTTTGAACCCAACCTTGTTTACCTTGTTGACAATATTTTTCTCGCTTTCCTTTTCGGAATGGAATAGGACCTCCCCTTTTTTTTCGAGAAACTAATGTCCGACTTCTCCACACCTTCAAGCCCTTTTGGGGCTCTTTTAATGATAAATGGTCAATCCGAAAATCTTGATAAATTTGCAAAATGTGACTTCAATTTCTAACAAGCCTTTCCCAACTATGTTCTATATAGTCATAGAAAACTAATACCGCAAAACATGCATTCCCCCACTTTCGATAATCACTAGTTTCTCCGGTATACTTAACTTAGGAAAACTAATTAAATACTCATCAGGAACTAAGCTATACGTTTTAGCAATACTCCCTCTATCCTTAATTTCTCCACTTTTACTTTTAATATGCACAATCGTATCAAGACTATTCTTAAGTGACTGCTTTAAGAAGCTACTGATTTTAGCACTAAAATATGAACCGCCACCAACTTTTGCCCAGTTCTTAAATGTATCTTCTAACTGAGAAGAATCTAGCGAATAGCCAATTACGCTGATTTCGACATCGAGTCCGGCAGTCCTTAGATCTTGAATGACGGCTTTTGGACCGCCTTGGCAGATCTCTTCACCGTCAGTGATTAGGACTACCAGTGTTTTACCACGTTTTTTTTTAATATCAGTTGCTGCCTTTTCAAGTAATGTTGCAATAGGAGTCTTGGCTAGATTCGTCGCTTTTACTCCCCGAATTATTGTTGTTGCTCTTTTTTATCTAAAGGGTGAAATGGAATTTGTTCTTGACAATTATGGGAAATCGGTTTACCGCTTTACCCATAGGTTGTATATACAGGCATGTCGTGGACAACAAGAAGTGCTCAACAAATGTCGTCTTAAAAATAGCTGCAACGCACTGGCCCAACCGCTAATCCCTAACCATTGGAATATCCTGGATTCTCATGTTAGCAGCTACCGTTAACATAAAGCATGCTTTAAGCCGCAAAAACCATAGAAAAGTTTGAACAAAACATTAGTCTTTATATTAACTCATATAATATAATCAAAATTATAAAATTTGATAAAATTGTCACCCGCATACCGTGGCTTAAAAACAAGAAACTGCACATCGCTTTGGGTGAATAAACCCTACGTGGTGTTGACCTTAAAAACTAACATGGGAATCCAGGATAGACGAATCATGGTAACCGTATCTCCACCGCCGGTTCAGTCGCTTTGGCGTAAAATCCACCGGTCGCCGTTATTTGACATCACCCAATTTTCGATTCTCATTCTGATGATCCTCTGGTTTTTCGATAGTGGTACCGAACGGTTGGGATACAACTGGCAGTGGTATCAAATTCCCCAGTACATTTACACCCATGACGAAACCGGTTATTACCCCGGTCCCTTGTGGGACGGATTGATGGTAACGTTTCGCATTTCTGGAATCAGTCTGCTCCTGGCCTTCTCCATCGGGCTGGCCACTGCCCTTTTCCGCCTTTCCAATTCCTTCGTGGCTCGAATCATCGCTCGGGTGTATCTGGAGGCGATCCGAAATACCCCGCTGCTGATTCAATTGTTCTTCATTTACTTCGTTCTCGGACCGGTGCTGGGCATCGGTCGCATGACCTCGGCTATTCTCGCCCTGAGCCTGTTTGAGGGGGCATATGCATCGGAAATCTTCCGTGCCGGTATTGTCTCGATTCAACGCGGACAGTGGGAAGCGTCCTACAGCCTCGGATTGAGTTCCTTCGACACCTATTATTGTGTTATCTTGCCTCAGGCGATTCGGCGAATTTTACCGCCATTAACCAGCCAGGCCATCTCATTGATCAAGGATTCAGCCCTGGTCAGCACGATTGCCATATACGATTTAACCATGCAGGCCCAGGCCGTGATTGCTGAAACCTTTCTAACTTTCGAACTCTGGTTTACCGTAGCCGTTATGTATTTGGCGATTACCGTGACCCTGTCTTTCATAGTTCATTGGATGGAAAACCGTTTTAAGGTCCTCACCTGACCCGGTGATAAAGAGATGCGGCATGCCGTTCAAAGCTAAAGGGGATTATATCATTGTCGTTGAGCATATCAACAAAACCTTTGCCAACGGTGTCAAAGCAGTGGTCGATTTCACCACCAAGATACATCGCGGAGAAGTGGTAGTGATAATCGGTCCGTCGGGATCAGGCAAATCCACATTCCTGCGCTGTCTTAATGGTTTGGAGGATATCGACAACGGTTCAATCATCATTGACGATATCCCCCTGAACGACAATGAGAAAAATCGGCTTGAAATCCGCAAAGAGGTCGGTATGGTCTTTCAGCAGTTCAATCTTTTTCCCCACATGATAGTGCTGGACAATGTCAATCTTGCCCAACGACGCGTTCGTAATAAATCCAAGGCAGAGGCCAACGCCATGTCGATGGATCTGCTGAAAAAAGTAGGGATAACCGATAAAGCGTCTAATTATCCGAGTCAGCTTTCCGGTGGGCAGCAGCAACGTGTCGCCATCGCTCGAGCCCTTGCCATGATGCCCAAGGTGATGCTTTTTGATGAAGCCACCAGTGCGTTAGACCCGGAAATGATCGGTGAAGTACTTGATGTGATGAAGGATCTGGCTCGCGAGGGGATGACTATGATTTGCGTGACCCATGAAATGGGATTTGCCCGGGAAGTGAGCGACCGGGTTATTTTCATGGAGGACGGCAAAATCGTGGAGGTCGGCACCGCCGAACATTTTTTTACCGCCCCGACCGAAGATCGTACCAAACTCTTTTTGAGCCAAATATTGTAAGCTGAATATTGGTTGTGCGTAAGAACGGAACTTATCAACCATAAAACAAGATGTAAACAAAGGAGGCAAAAATGAAAAAACGACACCTGTGGTTGCTGGTATTGATGGTGGCAGTGAGTTTGAGTCTAACTGGACTCGCTTTCGCCGGTAAGCTTCAAAATCAACTGGTGAAAGAAAGCACCCTGGAACAGATACTGAAGCGGGGTGTACTGAGAGTGGGAATGGACACATTCGTGCCTTGGGCCATGAAAGATAAAACTGGCAAATTTGTCGGTTTCGAGATCGATGTGGCCAAGCAACTGGCCGAGGACATGGGTGTCAAAGTCGAATTCGTTCCGACCAAATGGGCCGGCATCATACCGGCGCTTTTGACCGGTAAGTTCGACGTCATCATTGGGGGTATGGGCATTCGGACCAAACGGGCAATGAAGGTCAATTTCACCATCCCCTACGACTACTCGGGTATGTCAATGGTGGCCAGCAAGGCTAAAGCGGACGGCTTCAGTTCTCTGGAGGATTTCAACAAATCTGAGGTGGAACTGGCCATCAAGATGGGCACCACCGCTGTGATGGCGGCCAAGAAATTCATGCCCAAGGCCAAACGCCGACTCTTCGAAGACCAGGCCCAGGCCTACCAGGAACTGCGCAATGGAAACGTGCATGCAGTGGTGGGATCATCCCCGAGACCGGCATTTGAAGCAGCCAAATACTCTGAAACGCTTTTCATGCCTATGAGAGACAATTTCACCAAAGAACCCATCGCCTTCGCCCTGCGCAAAGGTGATTTTGACACTATGGTTTTCTTTAACGGCTGGATTCAGACAAAACGCGACCAGGGCTGGCTTCAGGATAAGCACCACTATTGGTTCGGCACCCGTGACTGGGCTCATTTGGTCGAATAAGTGTCATAAGGGACGAAGCAAAATCGAATACACGGAGATGAGGCCGGACTTTTGTTCATGTTACGGCGTCATCCCTAATCACTCTCCCTCTATACAAAAAACTCAATCTTAGGGAACTCGAGTGTATCGTCGAAAAACCCGCATAACCATGTTGGATGTGGTGGTGACCACATTGCTTATTTTGCTGACAGCCTTCATCGTATATCGGCTGACCATGAAGCTCAACTACAAGTGGAATTGGTCGATCATTCCCCGATACCTCTATTTTTTCGATGAAAGCGAAGGCCGCTGGAGGGCCAACGTTCTCATGCAGGGGTTTTACACCACGCTGCGTCTGACCATCTGGTCTACACTGCTGGCTATGTTTTTCGGTTTCATCGCCGGAATCCTGCGTACCACCCCGCGCCTGTTTAATCGGTTGGTGGGCCGCAGCTATGTGGAGTTGATCCGTAACGTCCCCCCGTTGGTGTTGATTTTTATTTTTTATTTTTTTGTCAGCGCTCAGATCATGCCGCTGCTGGGAGTGGAAGATTTTATCCGCTCCCGCAGCCCCGGTACCCAAAAAATACTCGGTTATCTTTTTTCCGCTCCGGAGCTGTTCACGGCCTTTCTTTCCGGCATGTTCACCATAGCTGTTTTTCAGGGAGCATATATCACCGAGATTGTCCGTGCCGGTATTCAGTCACTTTCCAGAGGGCAATGGGAGGCTTCCTATGCCCTGGGTTTGTCGTGGCGCCAGCAGATGACTTATATCATATTGCCACAGGCGCTGAAGCGTGTTCTTCCCCCTCTGGCCAACGAGTTTATCAACACCCTGAAATACTCGGCCATTGTATCTGTCATCTCCATCCAGGAACTGACCTTTCAGGCTATGCAGGTCATGGCCGCCACCTACGTGACCATCGAAGTCTGGCTCACAGTCACGGCCATTTACCTAGTCATGTGTATGTTGCTCTCTTTGGGTGTCCAGTGGCTGGAGCACCGATTGGCACGCAGTGAAGCATGAGTGAATGGAAAAGTTTAATTCAATCGTTTATTACAACTGCCGGCCTGATTGACGTCGACCAGGGAACCATCATTCCTGATGCGTATGTGGCCGTTGAAGGGGAAAAAATCATGGCGTTTGGACACCGTTCGGAAGCCGCTACCCCTGATCTTTCTACCAGCAGGCTTGACTTCCCAGATCAATACATACTGCCCGGTCTCATCAACTGCCACGTACACCTGTGCATGCCTTCCAAAGGCGTGCCATTTTATCATGAACAATCCAAAGATGAAGCACTGAAAAATGCCGTTGCTAACCTGGAACTGGAACTGCAAAGCAGGGTAACAACGATGAGGGACTGCGGTGATTTAGATGGCGTTTTGCTCGACTTTCGCCGTTCGATTTTCAATAAACCCATACCGCGATTGGTGCTCTGCGGGCCTCCGCTCGCCGCATCCGGCGGCCATGCCCATTTTTTGGGTGGAGTCGCTGACGGCGCTGATGGACTGCAGACAGCAGTAGAGAAATGGATTGGTATGGGCGTGGACTTCATCAAATTAATTGCTACAGGCGGAGGTACGCCGGGCACCCATCCGGGTTACGCCTCTTACCCTATGGCCGATATGTCTGCCGCGGTGAAGACCGCCCATGCCCATGGCAAAACCGTCAGCGCTCACTGCCGTGGTATCCCCGGCATTGAAAACGCTGTTAACGCGGGCATAGATCATATCGAGCATGCCTGTTTTGAGCTTCCGGATGGAACCTTGCGGTTCGATGCACCACTGGCTGGAAGAATCGCAGAAGCCGGCATATACATCACCCCCACCATCTAACTGTATCGGGATGCACAAACCTTCCTTGAATACAAGCGCGAAACTCAAGGCCTTACAGATGAGGAAACCACTCGGTTGGCGGCTCTCCCGCAAACCATAATTGAGAAGTACAACGCTTTGGGAGGTTTAATAAAGGCCGGCGTTCAATGTGTAGCCGGCAATGACGCCGGGCTGCCCTACACCGGTTTTGGCTGCCTGTGGCAAGAGCTGGACGCTATGATCGCAGGTGGCATGACTGTGATTCAAGCCATCGCGGCAGCCACCGCCACCGCAGCTCTATCCTTGGGGATGGCAGATCTCATCGGTTCGATCCGGCAGGGGAAACAGGCCGACCTGCTCCTAGTGGACGGTGACCCCACCACCGATATCTCCGCTCTTTCACGGGTTCGTATGGTCATGCAGGCGGGTCGGATTGTTTTTAAATGGGATGGCGGGACAGGTGTAGCACACCGAGGATGGCGATCTGAGTGTTGCTAGGTGCCGAATCGTCAAACACCGACCATCCGGTATTTATAATTGTTGAACCATCTCGTCCAGGGAAAGATCCGAAGTGGACACAACCATTTCTTCCTGAACATTCAGTGCGTTTTGAAGGCCGGCTCTGTCCAGTTTGGCATTTATTTCCCATCGGGGTAGATCGCGCATCAATGCAATTTCAAAAACTTCAGGAGCCACCCCAAATATTCGGCTGCCAAGAGCGATGGTTAACCCGGGATGGTCTTTGATCGAGCGGCATGCTTTTCGGAACGCATGCATAAGCCGGCCAAGCAGATCCATCTTTTGATTGAGCCACGCTTGGCTTGCAAGGATAATCCCCCACTGATACCTGGGATAATAATCTGCCACCCGGCCGATCACCCGCAATAAGCCTTCGTGTTCACCACGGGCCAGCTGAGGTTCGACGACAAAAGCGGCGTCCACATGTCGATCGGCAATCAGCCCAGGTTTTCCGTAGTCCTTACCCAGCGGAACCAATTCCACATCTCCATCTGGATCAATTTCGCGTGTGGCGAGTATCTTTCGGATAAAGTAATCATCACAGCTACCGCCCGAGAGGATGCCGATACGGCGGCCGGCCAGCCCCTCAATGGAAATAATATCTGGTCTGGCGGCCAGATAATGATCCAATTGTTGAATCACGCTGCTGCCGATAATGCGGGCACTCATCCCCTGCTGGTAAGCTGTGGCAAACGGAGGCAATCCCATTTCTCCAATATGAACGCTTCCGCCATTAAAGGCCCGGGCCAGCTCCGGTCCGCCGTATGAGTACTGGATGTGGAGATCGATACCCTGATCTTTGAAATACCCCTGATGAATGCCCCAATAGAGGGGAAACCGCTCGATCCAGAACGACGGCGCACCCCAGACTACCTTTTCCAACAGGTGGGAGATCATGGATAGGCTCATCTGTAACCTAATCCTGGTTGACCGACACATCCGCTAGGACGCAAAATGATGATCCTTCAATTTGGCTTCGGCGTCCTTGCGGATCTCGTCAAGCGTGTTGCGCGACGCATCGCTCAGCGGTTCAGGTGTATGGGTTTTCAAAATTTCCCGGGCCTTTTCAGTAGAGATCTCAGCCCAGTCCTTCCGCCCCTTCATCTTCCAGGTATCCAGGTTATCCCGGTTACACTGGTGCGGCAGCCAATGCTCGGTTTTAAACATTTCCCTCGTCTGTTCAGTGGAAAGATACTCCCCGCCCGGGCCCACTTCCCGGATCAGGTCCAGATCCAGATGGACATCATCCAGGTCGAATCCCCGTACAAACCGCTTCACATAGCTGATGATCTCGTCGCACATGACCAGGCCCCCCGGATGACCGATGAGCCCCTGGCCTAGATAACCGATATCATGAACCAGGTTGGCGCCGTGCATGGCATCCATCATGATCGATACGGCCCATTCCATGCCGGCTTGCTGATCTAGGCAATTGGCATCACTCACCCCGGCGGTTCCCCACATGGGCAGACCGTAGTGGTGGTATAGATCGGCACAGGCGGACAGCGCAAGACGGTATTCAGGACACCCGTAAATACAGGAGGAGGTGCGCATATCCAAGGTGGACATGCCGAAGCCGGAGACGATAGGCGCTCCTTTGGCCCGAAGCTGATGCAGTACCAGACCGCTGAGCGCTTCTGCGTTGCCGACGGTAACAGCACCGGCCAGAGTCACCGGTGCGCTGGCCCCGGCCATCATTCCCGGCGTATAGTTGACCGGAATGCCGTGATCAGCACAAAAAAACAGCTTCTGAATCGCCCCGAAGGTATGAGACAGCGGACTCAACGGCTCGGAATAATGGATATGGATCGGTTTCTTGCGCAGTTCTTCCTCACTGTCAACGGTTGCCGCTGCCATGGCATTGATGAAAGCAATGTCTTCCAGCCCGGCGGCGGTATAAAAAATCGGCTTGGTGGAATTCTCCAGTTCGGTTTTGAACGAATCCACGTACATCAAGTTGGCCGGAGAGTCACCGGGAAGCGCATACGAACCGACAAAATCGATGTGATCCAAGGCATCGGTGATCCGGGCGGCGACCGCCACGTCTGAGAGCTGTGACGGCCGCAATTGACCGGTTTCAAGATCATAGGTATGAATCAGATCGGTCCCTAAACCGAAATGAACCCGCCGCCCCTCCAGGCACATGGCCACATTTCCCAGCCGATCGTAAATGGTAATCCGGGATGGAGCGCTTTGGATGGCAGCCTCCACCATCCAGTTGGGGATTTGAACGAGATGGCCCTCTTTGATCCGGCATCCTGCATCGGCTAGCATCTGCCGAGCCTCGTCATGGTGAACCGCAACCCCCCCTGTCTCCAAGAGTTCAAGGGTGGCGGTGTGGATCGAGCTTATCTGGTCCGGGGTCAATAGATGATAGGTGGGGACGCACTGGGCTTTGTAATCGATGCTCATCTCTTTAATTCCTAGACGGAGAGTTTATATTCTGGTCCTTCGCCAATGTTATATGGAGAAAGAGAAACGATCCTATAGAAATTTATCCTTGATTTGCTCCGCATTCAAATCCACATGGGACTCCATGGCAACGCGGACCCTCTCTGGATCCTTCTGTTCCAGGGCTTTCAGGACCACATAAAGGTTATGGGCTTGGTGCTCAAAGCCGATTGCATCCAACCCCACATGAAACCAGATTCTGAGCATGGTGATGTGCAGGTCTTGCAACACCTTTATCAGTTTTTGATTGCCGGCTGCATGGTAGAGCAAATCGTGGAACCGGGTATCGTAATAGTTAGTGATGCTTGAGATACACTGGTCCCTGGAGGGGGCGTCTTCCGCTTCGCGAATAATGGTTCGCAGGTTTTCCAGTTGATCTGGGGTGATCCGCTGTGCCGCGAGGTATCCGGCAAAGCCCTCCAGCTCCCGACGCAACTCTACCAAATCGCGCACCTCTGCAATATTCAGGTTAGTCACCATGTAACCCAGTCGGGGCAGGGGTTTGATCATATTTTCCTCTTGCAGGCGGAAAAGGGTCTCCCGCAACGGAGAACGACCGATAGAATACTCGGCCATCAACTCTTTTTCGTTAAGAATTTCCCCGGGTTCGATACCGTTGGTAACGATCTTCACCCTTAATTTTTCATAAACTTCGTCTTTTTTCATAAACCGTGGCCTTTGAGGTGGTGTGAAAGGATAGGCCGTACGGAATATATTAACCAAACGACATAAAATGTCAATATAAAAATATTAAAAATATTTGACAAATATATTTTTAATATATTAATAAGTCTATCAGCTGTCCGACGACACTGTCCTGTTGGTTATTGCATCGTAACTGCAACAAGGAGCGAAGTATGCGTCAAACGAACACTGAACGGTTAAATCCGCATGTCGTCTCCATCCCGGCCAGCCAGGCCAGCGCGAGGCAGTCTTGTCGGCCATGAAGGGCAAGGACCCATTCCGGGAGGAAAATCATGTCATTGAAACAACTGAGTAAACTCGTCGCAGATGGCGAAAAAGAAGAGAGCGAGGCTTTGGCCCGTGAACTGCTGGCACAGGGAACCGATCCTATAGAAATCCTGGACGACCTGACCCGAACCATGGATCGCGTCGGCGAACTGTTCGCCAACCTGGATATATTTCTGCCTGAAATCATACTGGCCGGTGAAGCTCTGACGGCCGTCGTGGATATCGTCAAACCGAAATTGAAAAGCACCCAACGCTTGCCCTCAAAAGGCAAAGTGGTCATTGGCACGGTCAAAGGCGATTTGCATGAAATCGGCAAAAATATCGTCAAATTGATGCTGGAAACCAATGGCTTCGAGGTGAAGGATCTTTGCTATGATGTTGACCCCTTGGATTTCATTAAGGCCGCCGAGGAGATTGGTGCCGATTTCATCGGGGCATCCTCTTTGATGACCACTACTATGCCGCGCCAGCAGGAAATCATCGAATTCCTAAAAGACAAGGGCCTGCGCGGCAAATATAAAGTGGTGATCGGTGGCGCCCCAACGACCCAGATATGGGCAGACAAAATCGGGGCTGACCTCTATTGTGAAGATGCCAATTGCGCTGCCGATAAAATGGTGGCTATATCCACTTAGGCTATGTAGCGCCGCTGGACGACAAACGAATGAAACCGTATCAATCCATGAATAAGCCGTTGTCACAGCATCTTGTTCCGGAACCGGTATAAAAGACGCGTTTCGGTGTCGAGGCAGGGTGTCACCGGCAGCGGCACAACCGATGGGAGGAACCATGACCACAGCCTACCGAGTATGGGAAATGATGGAGCGGTCCAAGACCGGTCCCCATATTGAAGAAGATGATTTTCTGCCCAAACTGTTCACCCCCACCCTCAAAAAATTGATTACAAAATATGAGATCAAGTTTGATCCCGAAACCCCCCTGCCTTCAGACGACGCCATGGCGGATCGAATCTGGCAGGCAGGCTGGGATCTTTTTCGGAAAGTGGGCATATACAATACAGATTCACATCGCATCATCCAGGTCAGCGACGAAGAGATCAAAGAAGCACTATACGTTGCTAAAGATAGGTATTGGGTGGGTGCCGGCAAAGATGCCAAATTATGGAAACACCGACAGGTGGAGGACACCGAACCCCCTTTTTGCATTTACAGTCCGGACATCACGGTTGACGAACACCTGCACCACTCCATGTGCGCCGCTTACCTGAAGGAACCGCTGCTGGACGGCTTCTGTGCGCCGATTCTGGAAAATGCCGTGGGTCAGCTCATCGAATCTGGGGGCCCCACTGAAATCAACGGCTGCATCCAGCACATATATAATATGCGCGCTGCCGCACGGCAATTAGGGCGTCCCGGTACATTTTTCGTGGCTGTGGGCACAGCCGAGCACGATTCCGGTCAGATCGCGGTTTCCGATAACGAATGGGGCGTGCGTACTACCGATTCGCGTCTTGTGGGCACACTAACCGAATTCAAAACCGCCAATACCCTCCTCAACCGCTCGGTGCATTACGCCCAGTACGGCTGCTACACCGGGAACCTAACCGGCCCCATTTACGGTGGTTGGTGCGGCGGGTCTGAAGGCATCGCGGTCACCCTGGTGGCCTACAGCCTCAATGGTCTTTTGATCCACGGCGCCATGTTCAACCAGCATTTCCCCTTTCATCTTAACTGGGGCTCCAACACTACCCGAGAACTGTTGTGGTCCATCGCCATGGCGGGCCAGGCCATGGCGCGCAACAGCAAGCTGCTTTATACCAGCAACGGCTTTGCCAATGCCGGCCCCATGACCGAGATGCTCTTTTACGAAACAGCCTGCCATGCCCTGGTAAGCACGGTCAGCGGCTGGCACCTATGGGAGATGGCCTCCACCCGCAATAAATACCGCAACCGCGCAACTCCGATGGAAGCCCGGTTGGGAGTGGAAGTCGGTCATGCCGTTGCCAACATGGGCATGAAACGCGAGCAGGCCAACGAGATCGCTCTGAAGATGCTGGCCACCTATGAGGATGAGGCCGCCACCGCTTCTAAGGGCAAGGAATACCAGGAATGTTATGATGTTCAAAAAGCCCTGCCCACTCCCGAGCATTACGATATGTACCGTAGGGTGAAAGACGAAATTGCCGATATGGGCGTGGAATTTCCGTTCTAGTTTCCGATGTTTCCGGGACAGATAGAACGGACGATCCGTCAAAGTGAGCCAGCACCACGATTTGTCAGCCGAGCAAATCGCCGCCGCATACGAGCTCCACTGGGATATTGAAAATTCTTTCGCCTGGTGGAGAAGCCACTGGATGTCTATGCCGTTATTTCCTGATTATTTCTGACTATTTAGAAGCTTTTTTATAACACCAAAAGAACGTATTATTGCCGTCCTTCTCCACGAGAAACCAGACCGTATGCCTTGTTTCGGTGCTAATTCCACAGCCACTTGACCAAATGAAAAGGGTCAACGCCTTTTGGCCGCAAGCACACAAAAAATCAGAAGATATGGCCAGATTGGTACTGGCTGCACACTCAGTGCTCGGACTGGATACTGTCAGGATCCCGTTTTGCCAAACATTCGAAGCTGAAGCTTTGGGTTGCACGCTCATGGAGGGAGGAACGGAGGATATTCCTGAAATCCAGCACCCCCAGACACCCTACGGGTTGGACGATATCCCCGAATTTCCAAAAAATTTTCTGCTTCGAGGACTGATTCCAGAGCTGATTAAGGCTGCCGGTTTACTCAAACATGAGTTAGGAGACGAAATAGCGGTTATCGGCGGCATTATCGGTCCGTTGAGCATTGCCGCTTCGTTGTTGGACATGGTGCTCACAATAAAAGCAACCCGCAAGTCACCGGAAAAACTGAAACCGTTTCTCGAAATCGGTGGAAAGAATAGAACTACCTTGGCAATGGCGCTTGTTGAGGCCGGTGCTGATATCATTGTCTGCGAGGACATGACCGCCTCACCTGAAATGATTCCCCCAAAAACCTATCAAAATTACGAACTGTTCTATCAAAGTCGTCAATTTCAGGCAATTTCCGTACCGAAGATTCTGCATATATGCGGGCGCATTGAGCTTATTTCACATTTGATGGCGCAAACCGGTGCCGCAGGAATGAGCCACACCATGTTTTGAAGATGCACAGGAGTTTTTTTCTTGTCTTCCATTGGAAGGGCATCCATGTTCGCTTGAAGTGCAACCGTCTCACTCCCGCCTTGGGTATACAGCATTGCGACGACACAGGTGCTGACTATGCCGGTCTTCACATCGAGTCCAAGGTCCCGAAAGATATTTCGCTATAATCCCGGAAGTCCGAACCTCTTCCATTCCAAGTTCGAGGTTCTTGTGCAGATCCCTTCTGATTTCTCTCATTTGGAGAGGAATGTTTTGAGTTTCCTGAAAAAACCGATTGTTTCACATGATACTTGTCCGACTCCCTACTTAGCCCGCTTCCACTTGCATCTTTTGGATACGCACTGGTACGCTTTTCAACACGGGGAAACCACTAATCGGATCATTGAGATCATCATAGGTTACCAGGTTTACATTCCCATCCTGCCAACCATGGACTATTTCAAGGGTACCGGGTATGATATCTGTTTCATGTACGACTTTTGCCTTGACTTCAACGGAACCGATCTCCGATATGATCCTGAGGTGTTCTTTGTCTTCAATACCCAGCCTGGCTGCATCGGAAGGATGAATCTCGATTTCCGCCACTGGGAACGCTTTTAGAAATCTGGGTAAATTATGATATCTCGTGTGGCAATAAAGTGATTTTCGAGCTCCGGTGGTTAGAACAAAGGGATATTCCTTTTTTGGATGGCTGATGTAACGAGGTGGGACATACTCCGGTATTTCGTGCAAACCAAGTTTTTTCAGGTATGGGGACGAGAATTCAATCTTTCCTGAAGAAGTGGGGAAAGGCCGGGTTTCATACTTCTTATACCTTACCGGCTTGTAAACAAGACCTTCAGGATGGTTATGTAATTCTTCCAGGGTTATTCCCGTCGGCTCCAGTATCCATCGGTTCACTTCCTCTTCGTTTTTCCATGGAAAATAGTGTTCACCAAAACCGAGCCGATGCGCCAGGTCCCGCCAAAGGGAATACTCATCATCCGCACCCGGGATTTCGGCAATCTTCCTGGTCAGTGTGACCATATTGTATTTCGGGTGATAATGAAGTTCGGATCTTTCAAAAAAGCTGGCCGCAGGGAATACGTAATGGGCAAGTTTTGCCGTTTCCGTAAGAAACAGATCATTCACCACAAGGAGATCCAGACTGGAAAGTGCTTTTGCTACCTTTTTTGTGTTGGGGTTGGTAAGCACGGGATTCCCTGCAGTAAGAACGAGGCCTTTCAGGGGATACTCTCCATTGCCGAGCATATATTCCATTGCCATCATGGTATGGCATTCCCACCGGTAATCATAGAGAACAGGAAATTTATCCGCTCCGATCGGTTTTTTATCTAAAAGGGGAACCTCGTCACACAATGACAGTTTACGCTCACCCATTCCCTCCGGCCAATTGATGCCTCCCTTGATCTCTAGAGCCCCGCAGAGAGCCTCCAGGCAGGCGATTGTCCGGACCGTATTGACACCATTTTCATGGTGTTCCAAACCGACACCCGGATAGATGATCACCCGTGGTTGTCTTTTAATGATCATCTCGGCAATCTCCCCTACAATCCGTCTATCCACCCCGGTTTGTTTTTCCACGAATTCAGGGGTAAATTTTCCAGCATACCGGGCAAATGCTCCAAAGCCGGAAGCGTATTTTTCTATAAATTCTCGATCATAATTTCCAGTATTAATCAGATACCGAATCAGTCCCCATACCAGGGCGCCATCAGTACCCGGTAGCGGTCGAGCAACCATATCTGCCTTATGCGCGACTTTACTGAGACGGGGATCTATCACGATGAGTTTGGCCCCTCTTTTACAGGATTCCGTGATCTCCGACATCATAGGCGGATGGCTCACTGGGGGGTTGGCGCCCCATAGAATGATAAGATCTGCATGTTCAAACTCCGGATTAGAATTCCAAAATCCATTCACCAATAGAAAACCTAAGTACCGGCCGTTATAGCAGGTTGAGTCGTTTGAAAAATAGTTGGGAGATCCAAATGCGTGGATAAAGCGTCTGGCATAATCTTCCTCCTGGAAGTACCCCACACCTTCTCCCTTCCAGACCCCCATGGACCGTGCCCCAAATTGCTCCCTGATTTGAAGTATCCTGTCTGATATTTCGTCCAGAGCCTGGTTCCGAGGGATTTCCGTAAAAGACCCATTGGGGTCTCTTTTAAGGGGTTTCAAAAGACGATCCTTATGATAAAAAGTGTCTATGGCGGCCAGTACCTTCACACAAACAAATCCCCGATTTTGAGGATGCGCGTTAAAACCCGTAATGTCTGAAATTATGCCGTCTCGGATATGAACATTCACACCGCAACGCATGTTACACTGGCGGCACAGTGTCTGAAGTGTACCGTCTTTTATGACCGTATTCACGTTCATTCTATCAGCGGCTGCATCGGATTTCATCGTGGAACTCCCAAAAGTTTCCGCCGATATAGTCGGCACCGGCAGTTCTAAGTTCAGCTGCGAAATTATGCCCTGTGGTTACACAGAATATCTTTACGCCGGCACTTTTAGCCATCTGGACATCTGAAAGCGCATTTCCCACGTAACAACATTCATTTGTGCTGACCGACAAAAATTCCATGGTTTTCAAAGGATAAGAATTCGCTTTGTGAAAACAGATCAACTGATAAACAGAGTTGTGTAGGCACTGGAGATGAGTCACAACATATTGTATTGCAACGATGCGACAGCAAGTCCCAAGCGGCTTCGGATAACCAAAATTCCAATACCGGGTGAAGATCGTATTGTCAAGAAGGCATTTTGCTGCAGATTAACTAAAAATCCGATTTAACAATACGACCGGTATCCAATATCTGAATACAATCATGGATTCAACCGATTATTGTACACAACTTTAAATTTTCCCTAACTTCGCTCTCGAAAAGGGAACTCTTATTCTAAAAATGATTAAGCCGATCGATACCAAAACGGGCGTGAGGATATTGATTACTACGTTCATCCCAATTGATGGAATCAGTTTTTCAGGTTCTCGTCATAACGATAGGTACCAATACTCACCGGAACGGCTAAAATGGCAGTTACAAGGCCGACCCCGCACAGAGCTTGACGAATAATGGAAAAGATCTCACTCATTTGGGGGCAAAACTAGCTTCAAACCAGTTTTAAATGTATTCAGCAGTAGTGATCTTTACCATAATGGTCAATAAAAGAATTTTTTCTTGCCCAGTATGTGTCAACTGAAAAAGGTCATTATTCCAAGCTAATATTCATTTCAATTTACTATTTAATTGTTTCTTTCAAAGATAAAATCGCATCTATAGCTTTGGTGTAACCCGTACACCGGCAAAGGTCTGCTGGAGGTGATTATAGAAACCAAGGACTTATCAAGTAACCGATTCCACACAATATCGCAAGTGGTTGGCACAGTCGATACCCAGGGTGTTTTTCACCCATCAATGGGGATATGCGCCAGAATTGTCGTTGATTTCACAACGAATCTGGGGAATGGGCCGCACAGGACTCGAACCTATAACTGATGATCAAATCCCATGCATCCTGGAACCAGAGCTGACCGACAAGGCTTTCCGGCGAAATTGGTCACGGCTGATTCAAAATATTTACGAGGGTGATCCACTTACTTGTGCCAAGTGCCAGGGACCGGTGTGAGTCATCGCCTTTGTTGAAGATGAAGCTGTCGGCAAAAAGATCTTGAAGCATCTTCGGATATGGGAGGTGAAGCGCAAACCCCGCCCAAAGGCTAATGCTCCACCCTTCATCCCGGATTCATACCCCATCTCTTCCGTGGATGACTACCTGATCGATCCTGACTGCCCGGCCGAAGCCTACTTTTAGCATCGGCCCGCCGAGAGATCAACGGGGGCCTTTGTCTAAAATACCCTTAATTTCCTTAAGTTGACGAAAATTTGTAAAAAGTAATAATTGACAAATAGCCTCTCCGTTGGTACTGGAGTTCCAATTGCCACCGCAAACGATTGATTTTAATATGTTGTGATTTATATGATTTCTATACACAATGATATAATTTCAATCTACCCGATCTCAAAAAGCGAGGTCTTATCAACCATCGAATTACTTGCATTAATTAACACTCTTAGTAAAATGCTTTTGTGTTTTGAGACAAAATTTCACCAGCATCAACATAGCCGGGACTTCAATTAGTACTCCGACAACTGTTGCCAAAGCAGCTCCAGATGAAAGACCAAAAAGCATAGTTGAAGTGGCAATGGCTACTTCAAAATGATTCGAAGCACCAATCATAGCGGCTGGTGCGGCATTTTCATATGACAATTTCATCATTATTGCAGCAATATATCCAAGTCCAAATATAAGAATTGTTTGAATGAAAAGAGGTATGGTGATCCAGAGGATGGTTAACGGTTTGCTCAAAATAACTTCACCTTTAAAACTGAACAAAAGCACAAGTGTTGTCAAAAGGGCTATAATAGTCACTGGGGTAAGTACATGTAGGAATTTTTCTTCAAACCATTCCTTCCCTTTTGATCCAATAATCCATAATCTTGACCAATATCCAGCGGCAAGAGGTAAGGCGACATAGATGGAAATAGAGAGCAGTAGAGCTTGCCATGGCACAGGAAGCCTGCCTATTCCAAGCAGAAAACCACCCAAAATGCCGTATAACACCAGCATGGTTAAAGAATTTATGGCTACCATAACCAAAGTCAAGCCATCGTTACCACGGGACAGATAACCCCAGACCAACACCATGGCGGTGCATGGGGCAATCCCTAAGAGAATACAGCCTGCTAAATAACTGCGCCATAATGGTATTTCCAACACCTTAATGTTTTCAGATAAAACCACTTTGCCCGCACCGTGTACGGCACCAACAGGAAGATCTAAACCGAATGGCATTTTTACCAAATCGGTGGCATCAGGGCCAATTAGGTTGTTGAAAAAAAATCCGAGAAATAAAAGTGCAGTGCCATACATTGTAAAAGGCTTGACGCCCCAATTAATAAAAAGAGTTAAAAAAACAGGCTTTCCATTTTTGCTGGCCTTAATGACTTTGCTAAAATCAATTTTAACCATAATTGGATACATCATGAAAAATAGGCAAACGGCAATAGGGATTGAAACTACCGGTGCTCCGTTGACTGAGATTGACATGGCATCTAATGATTTTGCTAAATCAGGAACTAGTCTGCCTAAGACAATGCCACCGACTATACATATTGCAACCCACAGGGTGAGATATCGCTCAAAGACACTGCTCATTTGTCGATCATTGGCTGGAGAAATTGTTTTTGTCATTTAAATTTCCTATAAATATTTTTGGATGCCGAACACTCAAAATAGATGGAAAACTTTCCATATATTGCTTATTGAGCCATTTTGCTATCTCTTAATCGCTCGTATCTTTTTAGCACGCTTCTCTAGTTTTTTGCCTCATGAGCCCTAATTGTCGCTTTGTATAAAATAGCTATATTTTCAAGGCTTGTTGTCACATATGGATGGTCAAGGCCGATATTTTCTTCTGCTACATTCAGCGCCTGCTCAGCTACAAGAATAACTTTACTGTAGTTTGCTTCTCGGTACAGTTTTTCAACTTCTTGATTTAGTATGTCCCACTCAATGCCTGCCCCTTGAGCAAAAACAGGTTGCGAAAAGCCAACCAAGCAAATAGCTATTGCTAATGCGATTTGTATTGTATGTCTCATGTCTCTCCTTATGTAGCTAACGACCTACCTCACTGGCGAATATGAAGCGCCAGCGGAATACCGGTCTAGTGCAGCGCCTTGTTAGACACTGTATTGATTTCACTCTTTATCACGCCAATCACACCCAAAAGACAGGATATCTGCGGCTCTTTGGTATATTGTTAACCAAGAGTGCAATTACCAACATGATAACTGCACCAAGTCCGGCGGGCATGATCGCATATAAATACCCTAAGCTGTGGATCTTGTTACTACCTATTACAGCGATTAGTGCGGTTGCACCACCTGGGGGATGCAATGTTTTTGTGGCATGCATAATAGCTATGGCTGTGGCAACAGCCATAGAGGATGCCAACCACATTTGAGAAGGAAAAATCTTATAACAGGTGACTCCTATAATTGCTGAGATTAAATGTCCACCTATAAGGTTTCTTGGCTGAGCCTGTGGACTTTTAATAGCACCAAATATCAGAACCGCAGATGCTCCAAAGGACCCTATTACCAATACAAGGTCTGTATCTTCAAAAATATTGTAATTAATGTAAGATACCGCAGCAATGCCAAGAAATGCCCCAATCCATGACCAAGCAATTTCAGAAAGATTTACCATTGGTGAACTTTTAGTTGTTCCTTTCATTTTTGATAAATAACCATATTGGGGCTGTCTATCTTTTTTCATTCTTACACTCCTTAAAATATTTCTTTTCCTATTGTCTAACAGTTAGAATAGATGGAAAACTTTCCAAGTATTGCTGTTTTGTAATTTTACTGCCATCGGGTGCGAAATAAGCAGCTTCCGCCTGTCTGTTATAATTGAAAATATATGAGAATACGAATCGCACTATTTTACACTATATGAGAATAGAACAGTAAGAAAGTTAAGCGTTTAGCATTAAAAGCCTTTGTGCCAGTATGAGGAATTAAAGGAGTGTGTAGATTTCTGAGATGCATTAAGCTTGCAAGTTAAATCTGTAAGCTACAGAAGAAATTGAAAACTTTGAATCTTTAGCCGAGTCGTCGTAATCCACCATTATTGGTTTTACCTGATCATAAAAGTCTTTTGCCATAAGAAAACGAACCCTTTTTACATCAAAGATTGCATCTTCATTACCGAAATCCGGTAACGTCTTCGGATTCCTACGAATGGCATTACGAGAACGAAAGCACGCAAACACAGAGAATGGATATCGTGAAAGTAAACTTGTTCATGATTCCTCCTTCTCTTCAACAGGAATAACGGGTACCATGCCCCCTCCGGCAGACACATTGATCACCGCAGCGGTGGAAAGACGTGCGATTGCGCTGGCATATTCGCCACCCAGCATGAACGGATTCAGGTTGACCTTTCGTTTTTCAATGGTAATGTCCGGGCTGAATACAGGGAACGGTTCTTCAGGAATGGACGTGTATTGCTGAAGAACCCATGATTCTTCACCAACGTCTTCCAGCGCTTTTTCCCAAACATCCTGGGGAGTTTCGTTTCCTACATAGACCCCTACCCCGCCATAACCTCCGGCCGGTTTCAAGACGAACTGGTCCCGCTTTTCCAGTGCAAGATCCACCGGATACCAGGAATGTCCCTCGAACTCCACTTTCTCGGGCCCGACGTGACAGGTCCAGGGAATGAACGACTGAATCGTCTCGAATTCCTCGTTGCTGATGACCTTTCGGAATTCCGGGCTGTAAACAAAGTGACATACATCCTTTGTCCCGGGAATGACTGTGCAGAAAGGATTGACGATGCAGGTATTCCCCTCTTCCGCAGCCCGAATCAATCCCCTGCATTCCTCCTGCTTCTGCAATAACTCCCGAAGAATAACCCGGCGATAGACCATGTTTACCGGTACTCCGTCCGCATACAGCCTTCCATCCTTCCAGTCGAGCTTCCTCGGATCGGCAATCACGGCAGGAACTCCACAACGTTCGAGAAAATTCTGAATAACTCCAAACTCGGATGCTGTGTTCACTCCCTCCCAGTCTGTAATGACAACCCGGGGTGCCTCACCTAAACCAAAATCGCGATACGCGCTCAAAAGTGCTCTGACCAACAACTCGATGCGATAGGTCCGACGGAGTCTGAATTGTTTCATCATCGGATACAGGTATCCCTGCTCGAAAAACAACTCCTCCGTTATATCCGCATATGCCGCACCTGCCGGACTGTCTGCATTGAACTCCACGTATTTCAATCCATCTTTCGAATGAAAGGCATCCAGGCGGGAAACGATGATCTTGGTGTTCAAACCCGAAGGAATCTGGACGAGCCGCTCCACTTCGGGCTTCAATGGAATCATCCTTCGAACCTGGGGTTCGGCAAGATAGAACTTGATGACCTTCTCCAGGATCGCACCAATGGTCCGAACCGAATGCCACAGCATCCGTTCCCGCTGCCTGGAAATAAAATATGGACGAAGTAAAACGCCTAACGGCTTGTCTCCGTACGCTGCCCCTCTTCGGCCTGATTCGCCAAGGAATCGCTCGACCATCTCCGGACCGCAATCCGTACGTTCTGCAAGGTTTTTATGAAACATTTCCACGGCTTTCATCGCTGTACTATCCATTTCCTACCTCCATTCTAATGGGATTCGACCGGTCAAGTCCGGCAATAGTTCGTGCAATTGTTCCATAACACCGCTAACAGCAATGACTGTTTCGTCTAACAGTTTTGGAAAACCCGGTTCGAGAAACCCTCCTTCCTTCTCATTCATAAAAATCTTTTTCATTTCAATGGACGGAACCAGAACCCTGTCGGGATGGCGCGCCTGTTGCCGACGATGAACATAACCACCTTTAAACGGAAAATTCTCCCGAACGGTTACCGGCCGGCCATCCCATTCTATCCGCCCGAACGCTTCGAGAATCGCATCGAGCACCTTCCTAAAACGCGGATGGGCTTCCCGTGTCCCGAGATTGATGGCCGGTTTCTCTTCTGCCCACCAATCGGGCACTTCCTTGTCCCGCTGGTAGTTGTAGGAATGAAAGTCCAGGAGAATGCAATAGCCGAATTGCCCCACTGCCCGATCAACAAGACCATCGACGAAACGCTGCCCCTCATGCCATCGATCCAGGCTACGTTTCTTCATCTCGGGTGTCGGAGGATCGTTCCAGACATGGATGCCCCATGCCATATCCGGCGTCATGTACACCGCTTTTTCCTCTTCTCGGTTGAGGTCCACCTCGAACCGGCTGGCAGTAGCCCATGCAGCTATGGGAAATTTTCTTGCAAACCGGTCCGTCAGAGGGTCTTCTTCATATAAACGAAGATCCTCTGAAACCGCCATTCTCGGAACTAGTTCATCCCGGATCTCATGCCCGGCATGAACGGCCAGAGCCAGTACCGGGGTTGGTTCACCCAAATGGTATCTCAGTACTCTAGATGGTGCCGTTTTTTGAATTTCTTTGCTTTGCAACACCTTCTCCTATCGAATTGCATGGACTCAGGGATAAGAAGTTCCTTTTTGGAAGCGAACAATCCGAAAAGTCCGTCTTGTATACGGCCTTAAAATCAACCACGGCATATGGTATCTTCCGGTTTTCACTGCGCCTTGAAAATCAGGATGGTGACATTGAAGCAGAAATACAAAATATCGATCGGAGTGTCAAACAGGGATATTTACAAAAATTGGCGCATTTTTGTCAAATTTGGCCCCAGATCACCTATACAGCCGAATTGGTATTTTTTTAAAAGTGGGCTTCAGCCGGATAATCAGGGTCTATCAGGTATTCACCGGCGCTGGGCGCCTGCGGTTCTTCATATATTGGAAAACCGTCAATCGGCGGTGCATGCGCACACGGTGGTAATTTCCGTTTGACGTTCCAGAGATTAAGATGCGTCAGTATCTTCCTGATCACAACCTCATCATCAACGATGACGATTACATGCATTCGACCCTTGCACTTGGGGCAGGTGAGCGGATGCACCTCATAAGTTTTTTGAATCAGCTGCGCCCAGTTTCGCCGAAAATCCTTGTCGGTCAACTCTGGCAGGGGTCATATCATCTGCAAACTGACGGCCAGCTTTTTCCTCGATCATACCCTGCGCTTTTGATAGTGCGGTTGTATATTTTTTAGGGGTCATATTTATTTTGGATTAGTAAAATATGGGTGGAAAATCAATATGGTATTCATAAACGGATTTGCCTAGCTTGCCGACGGGCAACGGACGTCGCCATATAAAGGCAAGGTCATCAGTACTTATCCGGATCTGAAAATATGAGGCCCGGCTTTTTTATGGATGGCAAAAAATTGATGAAAACCGTAGAATTAAAACCGTCTTCTTATAGGCGTATCTCTTTTTGCCTTAATTTCCAATTTGTTTGGGGGGAATAGCTGGGGCTATAAAATTTTCTGACAAAGAAAAAGGGACTTAGAAGTTAATTTAAGTCCCTGATTTCATTATGGTAGCTGGGATAGGATTTGAACCTACGACCTTCGGGTTATGAGTCCGATTTTATCGAGAAAATTCGGTAATCTATTTTCTGATTTAATATAAGTTTGTTGGGTATTGGATATTTAGGTTGAGGATGAGAAAAATAAATATGATATAACTATTTGATATCATTGGTACGCCCGGCTGGGATCGAACCAGCGGCTTTCAGCTCCGGAGGCTGACGCTCTATCCACTGAGCTACGGGCGCACATTGAAGGTCAACCGATAAAAAATTAACCGTTTAAAGTCAAGCCAAAACCGTCAATTAATAGGGAATCTCCCGGCTTAATAAAACGTGTTTAAACTTCCGGCAACCAAATCATCCGGGCATTGGGATATAGTCCCCTTTTTTTGATTCGAGCATGGCTTTTGCCTCACCGACCACATACAGTGAGCCGGCAACACAAACAGCGTCATTAAAAGGTGTGGTTTTAATCGCACACTTTACGGCATCGTCTACATCGGGAATAATGCGGATGTTGGAAACGATTTCCTTTGCAATGGGGTAAAGCGTTTCCGGTGGTAATGCCCTGTCGATTTTGGCACGGGTTAATATCACTTTGCTGCAGACAGGCATAAGACTTCGGAGAATGGCGTGATATGGCTTGTCATCTAAAATACCGATCACAAGTGTTATCTTTTTGTCTGAAAGATGGTCGAGCAGAAACCTGGCCAAGTTCCGTGCGGCCATTAAATTGTGCGCACCGTCCAAAAGAACAAAAGGGAATCTGGAAACAATTTCCAGCCTTCCGGGCCATCTGTTTCCGGCAATCCCCTTTTTGATATTTGACAGGGAAATCCCTATACCATCTCTGTTCAATATCTCACAGGCAGCCAGTGTTAGTGCGGCGTTGTCCACCTGGTGATTACCGAGGAGCCCGGTGGACATGTTGTGCCAGATATGATCCATGCCATAATAGGTAAATGTTCCGCTTTTTCTTCTTCGCACTCGAAATTCACTCCCCAGGCGAAAAAATGGTGCCCTGCGTTTTTTCGCAATCGTTTTCAGGGCTCCAATTGAGACGGGTTGTCTCGCGCCGGTGACAACAGGTATTCCCTCTTTGATGATTCCGCCCTTTTCTTTAGCGATTTGACCGAGCGTATTACCAAGGTATATTTTATGTTCAAGGGAAATATTGGATATAACGGAAAGGACCGGGGTGATTATGTTTGTTGCATCGAGTCGCCCCCCCATACCGGTTTCAATAACAGCCCAGTCGACATGGTGGCGGCCGAATGCAAAAAAGGCCATGGCGGTCGCATATTCAAAAAAGGTGGGTTTGCGTGATCCCTGATAATTCGTTTTTGCCGCCTCGTAAGCGGCAACCACATCTTGATCCGAAATCGGTCGATTATTGATGCAAATCCGCTCATTGAAGCGTACCAGATGAGGCGAAGTATATAGTCCAACTTTTTTTCCGGATGACGCCAATATCGATGAAAGTGTTGAAGCAATCGACCCTTTTCCGTTTGTTCCGGCGACATGAATACTTTTAAAACCCTTCTGGGGATTACCCAATCCCCGCAGCATGCCTTTGATGGTGGATAGACCGAGTTTTATACCGAATTTTCCGAGACTGTAAAGGGTCGCAAGAGAGGCATTATAGGCACTTTCTGACATCATGATGATAAAAAAACCCGGCAGGAAAAACCCTGCCGGGTAATAGAAAATTCACAAATCGTTTTATCTGTATTTGCTTCTTGAAGCGTTTATTCTTTGCCGTCGCGCTGTTTCCCGTTGTTTGCGGCGCCGGCATTCACTCGGCTTTTCATAGTTCTTTTTCAACTTTAATCGTTTAAAAAGGCCATCGCTTTGAATCTTTTTCTTCAAAATGCGCATGGCTTTTTCAAGGTCATCATTGAGCACCCTGACTTCGATATTCTTCAAACTCGCTCGCCTCCTTTTTTCCATCAGAAAAAAATTGGATTCAATTTATCTGGTGGTTATTCAATTCACCATCTTAACAATGGCTTCTTACACCAAAATACATTTTATGACAATAAAAATTTTTGATAAGACATACGTGCAGCCAAATTATTTCGCTGTTTTGGGTTTAATCTTCAAAGCTTTGAAATAAGCTCGGCAGTCACCTCTTTGACGCCTGGTTTGCCATCTATGATGATATAATCGATCAATCCTCCCTTTGCTGCAAGATCTTTAAAATAGTAAGCGGACGCAAGGGTCCCTATTTCCGTATCATAGTAAACATCATGTCGTTTGTCGATCACGTCTTCATCCCGGTCATCTGCCCTTGTGTTTAATTCGCCGCCGCAGATACGGCATCTACCAGCAACCGGCAAAATCGCTTCAATATAGATATTATTGGGATGGTTGTTGTCTTTTACGCAGACCCGGCGACCCATGATCCTGTTTTTTGCGATTTCACGGTCAAGGGTGATTTCCACAACAATATCGAGGGGCATACCGGCGCCCTGAAGAAATTCATCGAGCTTGATGGCCTGGTTTTTATTCCGCGGAAACCCATCGAGCAACCACCCTTTTTTACAATCATCCTGTCTGATACGATTGAGAATCATCGGTATGCTAATATCGTCCGGAACCAAAGCTCCTCGATCGATATATTCCCTGGCCCGGTTTCCCAATTCGGTCCCGCCGGAAATGTTTTCTCGAAAGATCGACCCTGGTTCAATATGGGGTGTATTGTATTTGTTCTTTAATATGGCCCCTTGGGTCCCCTTTCCGCTGCCATTTGGACCAAAAAACAAGATATTCATTCATCCTCATTTTATAAAATGAATCTACACCTTCCGCAGTGGATTAAAATTCTACTTCCATGAACGCCGGCTTTACTATAAAAACAACATGTTATTGTCAAGCCTTGATACGGCGGCCCAGCAACTCTTCTACAAAAATTAAAGCGGCTGTCCTGTCACGGAGGCCATTTGACAGGGTCCTTTCTTCGACCCGGTTTAAGATGGTTTTAAAAAGAGGTGAGGGGGTCAATCCGAAATGATGGATAAGGTCGGCCCCTGTAATCAATGGCGGCGCTTTCGATCTGGGCTTGAATCTTACAAAATATCGATGGATCAGGTTTTTTATAAACCGGATAAAGGCCGCATTTCTTTCGTCATTTTCATTCCCCTTCCCCCGGGTATCTGCAATGGCATGGATCAAAAGATCCGGAGTAAAATCGCCCAACTTCATAAAGAATCGAGTCAAATCCCCCCGAGTATAATCCTTTTCCCTGCCGGCTGTAAAAAAAAACAGCGGTTTTAAATGATTTTTGATTATAAAATCGATATAACCTGTTTCTCGGACAGAAAACTTCAGTCTTTTACATATCTTTTTGGCCATGTCCACACCTTTTTGCTCATGGCCGGAAAAATGGATATTTCCATTTTGATCGATGGTTCGGGCCAACGGTTTCCCGATATCATGGAACAGGGTCGCACATTTTAGCTGTGCCGATCTTTTTTGATCCATGTGTCGTCTAATTTGACGGGTAATCTCCGGCTCAAACTGGTGGTCATCACTCAAAAGATTTTCAAGCAGGTAAAAGGTTCTCATGGTATGGTCAAACACATCAAAAAGATGAATTTTGTTTTGAAAACATCCCTTTGTCCTGAAAAGCTCCGGAAATATCTTGAAAAGAAGGCCGTTGCCGGCCATCTGAAAAAAAGAGTGCTTCGATTCCGGTAGACAGAGTATACTGAAAATCTCGAATCTGATCCGTTCTGCTGCTGAAGTCCCAATCAATTTTATGTTTTTTTCCACTGCATCAGCGGTTCGCTGTTCAATGGTAAATTTGAGAGTCGCCCCTATTCTGTAAGCCCTAAGCAGGCGAACCGGATCTTTCTTAAAAATTTTACTAGAGGTCATTCTCACTTTTTTTTCAGCCATATCTTTCAATCCGTTCAAAGGATCAATGATCGTTTTGGAAAAAAAGGAGTAGGCCATCGCGTTGACTGTAAAATCCCTTTGAATAAGATCCGTTTCAATGTTTAGGCCTTTTATGGCCGATATGTCAAAAAGATGCTCCCTTGAAACGACCCGGAAGACAACCTGGCCCGGTTTTCCCATTTTAACCAGACGGCCGGATAAATTTTCTGACAATTTTCTCGCAAATTTTTCTGGATTTCCGCGAACGACAATGTCATAATCGGTTGAACGCTGGCCAAGTATTAGATCCCTGACGGAACCACCGACCATGTAGACGCCTTTTGTTCCAGGCAGAATTTTTGTATTAAATGGAATCACTTTATAAACACTTTTTCAGGTAAACCCGGCCTCCTGCTGCCATTGGTGAAGTAGCTGGCGGGGATGCAACGATATATTTATTCCATTGGACAATGCAAGACAAAATAAGTCGTCGACATCAAGCCTGCAATTGATAAAAGTTGCGATAACCGGAAGTGCCGGCTCCGGAAAAACCCTGGTTTGCAATCGTTTTAAAAGATTGGGCCTCGACGTCATTTTTCTCGATGCCCTGGCAAGGGAAGCGGTTGCCCCTGGGTCAGTCGCGCTGCAGAAGATTGTGGGGCACTTTGGGGAGAGGGTGCTAAGCCCCAGCGGTACGTTGAATCGGAAGGTGCTGCGACAGATAATGATAAATGACGCTCAAGACCGGAAAATCATTGAGCGATTTATCCATCCTCGAATCACAGAACTGATGAATCAGCAGGTGTCTGAAGTGGAAAAACGTGGAGAGACCCTGATCCTGGTGGAGGTTCCCCTCCTTTTTGAAAAAAAGATCGAAAAACAGTTTCAGGTGGTCATCCTGGTTGTCGCGGATCAGGATGTGAAGGTGAAACGACTGATAGATCGGGATAACATTTCCCACCGTGATGCCCTGGGTCTTTTGAATGTTCAAATGACGGATGACCAAAAGCGGGACCGGGCTGATTTTGTTATAACGAACAATGGTTCTAGGGATGAAGTTTTTCAGTCGGTTGACCGTATTTTTCAAAGATTTCAGGCAAAAGAGACAAAAAAAGATTAAAAGCGCTTGACAGACAAAAGATTATGTTCTAATATAGTGGCAGATTAAGATCAAGGCATTAAACCCGCCGAGCAGTAAGGATATCCAGTAGTTCTTCTACTTCTAAACTGAATCACAATACTTTCATGTTCCTCATTATGAACTATCCAACGAGGTTTCAATCCGGCTCCCATCTTTTAAAAAGTGTTGAAATATAAAAAGAGTTTTCTGCTACCCTGTTATTACCGCACGCTGTGAGTTTTTGATCGGTTATCAGGATTTCAGAACGGATTTTTTTCATATCATTAAAATTCCAACATCTTTTTGCCAGAAAGCCAAAGTAATATAAACGAGGAAAACACTCTATGAACATTGTTACACTTAAAGATAAAAAAATTAGTGAATTGACCCGGTTGGCCAAGGATTACAACATAGGTGGTGCTGCGGGTATGCGAAAGCAGGAGCTTATTTTTGGCCTGCTTCAAGCGCAAATTGAAAAAAACGGTCAAATTTTTGGAGAAGGAACATTAGAAATCTTGCCGGATGGATTCGGATTTTTAAGAGCGCCGGATTACAATTATTTACCGGGGCCCGATGACATTTATGTTTCTCCTTCACAGATACGCCGTTTCAACCTGAGAACCGGGGACACGGTATCGGGACAGATTCGACAGCCAAAGGAAACCGAGCGGTATTTTGCATTATTAAAGGTGGAGGCGACAAACTACGAAGATCCGGATGTGGCAAGGGAAAAAATACTGTTCGACAACCTCACCCCGCTCTATCCTGACCGGAAAGTAAATCTAGAAGTAGCTTCGGACAATTATTCCATGCGGATCATGGATCTTTTAACGCCGATCGGGTTTGGTCAGCGGGGACTGATTGTATCACCCCCAAGGTCCGGAAAGACTATGCTTTTGCAGTCCATTGCCAACAGCATCATGGCCAACCACAAAGAAATTGTCCTGTTTGTGCTCCTGATCGACGAACGGCCCGAAGAGGTTACAGACATGGCACGGTCGGTCAGGGCCGAAGTGATCAGCTCCACCTTTGACGAAGCGGCGGAAAGGCATGTTCAGGTTGCGGAAATGGTGATCGAAAAGGCCAAACGACTGGTGGAACATAAAAAGGATGTGGTCATCCTTTTAGACAGCATCACCCGGCTTGCGCGTGCCTACAATTCGGTCATTCCCCCCAGCGGAAAGATTCTCTCCGGAGGGGTTGATTCAAATGCACTTCAACGGCCGAAGCGGTTTTTTGGCGCTGCCCGAAACATTGAAGAGGGGGGAAGCCTGACCATCATCGCCACTGCTCTGATAGACACGGGAAGCCGGATGGATGAAGTTATTTTCGAAGAGTTTAAAGGGACAGGGAATCTGGAACTCCAGCTTGACCGAAGAATTTCAGACAAACGCCTCTTCCCAGCCATCGACATTAATAAATCAGGAACACGTAAAGAAGAGCTCCTGTTAGACAAAGATGTCCTCACCCGAGTTTGGATTCTAAGAAAACTGCTTTCCTCGCTAAATCCGGTAGATAGCCTGGAATTTCTGTTGGACAAAATGACTGGAACGAAAAACAATCAGGAATTCCTTAGCGCCATGAATGCCTGAAAAATTAAACGGAGGTTAAAAAGATCATGAAAAGCGGTATTCATCCTGAGTATTCCGAAACAACGATTCAGTGCGCCTGTGGAAATGTTATCGAAGTTGGTTCCACAAAATCAAATATACGGGTTGAAATTTGTTCAAAGTGTCATCCTTTTTTTACCGGCAAACAGAAACTGATCGATTCCGCTGGACGAATCGAGCGTTTCAAAAGAAAATATGCAAAGTATTCGGATCGGCAGAAATAACCTGACCAAAACAGATCTGAAGGTCTGAAAACCCTCCTATCACTAGATATCCTAAAAATATTTTTACATAAACGATTTTATGTTTAACAAACTAAAAGGGGTTGAAAAACACTTTTTGGAACTCGAAAGACTGATGAGCAACCCCAAAACTATACAGAACCAGGAAACATACCAGCGGTATGTCCGGGAGCATGCTGATCTCAATCAGATTGTAACGTTGTATAGAAATTATTGTCATGCGTTAAACGAGCTCGAAGAGACCATGGAGATGTTAAGGGAGGAAGACCCCGAAATTAAAGCACTGGCCCGCGCTGAAATAGAGAAACTTGATCTAAAAAAGAACAACCTGGAAACCGAACTTAAAAAACTGTTGGTGCCAAAAGATAAAAACGATGAAAAGAATGTAATTATTGAAATACGTGCCGGAATCGGCGGCGAAGAGGCAGGCCTGTTTGTCAGCGATCTTTTCAGGATGTACAGCCGGTATGCTGAAAACAAAAATTGGGAGGTGGAAATCATCAATCACCACGCAACCGGTGTTGGCGGATTGAAAGAGATTGTTGTCATGATCCACGGGAAGGGAGCGTACAGCCGTTTAAAATACGAAAGTGGCACCCATCGCGTTCAACGGGTTCCGGAAACCGAAGCCCAGGGCCGGGTACATACCTCAGCTGTTACGGTCGCCGTATTGCCTGAAGCTGAAGATGTTGAAATTTATATCGACCCCGGTGATATCAAGGTCGATGTATTTCGTTCAACCGGACCGGGAGGGCAGTCGGTAAATACCACCGATTCGGCAGTTCGAATCACCCACCTTCCGTCTGGGCTGGTGGTGACATGCCAGGATGAAAAATCACAACTGAAAAATAAAAACAAGGCCTTGAAGGTCATGCGTGCTCGGCTTCTCGACAAAATGACCCGAGAGCAGAACGAAAAGCGATCAGCAGAACGAAAAAGCCAGATCGGTAGTGGCGACAGAAGCGAAAGAATCCGAACCTACAACTTTCCACGAGGACGGGTCACGGATCACCGGATCGGGTTAACACTCTATAAGCTGGAAAATATTTTGCAAGGGAATATCGAAATCATCCTTGACGAGTTGACGACATTCTATCAGGCCCAGGCGCTTCAGGATGCAGAACCCCTTAAAAAACCCGGCAAAGAACGGGGAATTCCCCAACAAAACTAACTGGACAATTCTCAATCTCCTACAGTGGGCCACGTCTTATTTTAAAACCCGCGGTATTGAAGGTTCGAGGGCATCGGTCGAAATCCTCCTCGCACACATTTTAAAACTCAATCGAATCGATCTATACATGCAGTATGATCAACCGCTTTCACCCAGCGAATTAAGCCGGTTTAAGGTATTGCTGAAACGACGGGTCAAAAGAGAGCCTGTTGCCTACATTGTCGGCACCAGAGGATTTTGGTCAATGACACTAGCGGTCACACCCGATGTGCTGATCCCAAGGCCCGAGACCGAGCGGCTGGTCGAGACAGCCTTTTTGCTTCTAGGGGTGACATCAAGTCCTGGTCAACGCGCCGGGCCAAAGCGTATATTGGAACTTGGGACCGGATCCGGGGCTATCACCCTTGCACTTGCCTCCGAACAACCGTGGCACCTTTTTTTCGCCTCTGATCGATCAACAAAGGCGGTTGCATTGGCCAGAAAGAACGCCAAATCCCACAATCTGGACGAAAGCGCTAATTTTTTTTCAGCAGATTGGTTTTCACCACTCCATCAAATGGGTCATCCCTTTGATCTCATTGTTTCAAATCCGCCCTATATTCCGACCCGAGTCATCTCCGGTCTTCAGCCGGAAATTCGCCTATATGAACCGGTTGCAGCCCTTGATGGCGGACAGGATGGGCTATCCTCATTAAGGCATTTAATTCGAAATGCCCATATATATTTGGACTCAGGGGGCTATCTGCTTTTAGAGATCGGGGAGGATCAGAAAACTGCCGTTGAAAGGATCGCAGAAAAATGTGGTCATTATGAAAAGATCGTCTTTATCAAAGATTACAGCAGATGTCACCGGGTGGTTCAGATGATGAAAAAACCGGAATAAAAAACTGTTGCGAAATCATATTTTCTTTGCTTAACTCATATACTTTTTAAAAAACACGCCTTTGGATCTGTTTCCCGGTGCTTTCGTCGATCTGAAAGTTGGCAACAGAAATGATATTGGCGGATGATAAACCTACATAAATGGAGAACAAAATGAGCTACGTTACAATGAAGGAACTCCTCGAAGCAGGAGTCCACTTCGGTCATCAAACAAAACGATGGAACCCCAAAATGAAACCGTACATCTTTGGGGCGCGAAACGGTATCTATATTATCGACCTGCAGAAAACCGTCCGCATGTTTAAATCTGTATACGATTTTGTGGTGGACACGGTCGCCAGTGGCAAATCAGCCCTTTTTGTCGGAACCAAAAAGCAGGCCCGGGAGTCCATTTACGAAGAGGCGAATCGATGCGAAATGTATTATGTTCGCAACCGATGGCTGGGTGGGATGTTGACCAATTTTCAAACGATTAAACAAAGTATTGACCGCCTCAATTATCTCAACACGATCAAGAATGACGGATCAATCAACCTCTACACCAAAAAGGAAGGGTTGAAACTAGAAAAAGAACGGGTAAAGTTAGATAACAATCTCGGTGGTATCCGCTATATGACGCAGCTGCCCGGTGTTATTTTTATCGTTGATCCCAAAACCGAAAACATTGCCGTGCGTGAGGGAAAAAGGCTGAACATCCCGATCGTGGCCATTGTAGATACCAACTGCGAGCCGGATGACATTGATTATATCATACCCGGCAACGATGATGCGATCCGCTCCATTCGTCTGATTACCTCAAAAATAGCTGATGCATGCATTGAAGGTAGCAAACAGATAGAAGAAAAAAGGCAGGCAGAGGCGGATAAGAAACAAAAAGAGGAAATCCCGGAAATACCCGAAGGAGTAGACCTTAAGCCGGGTGAGAGAACGGTGATTTCCGACGGCTCGGAAGGCCCGGTAATAGAAATCATTAGAAGCGCGGCCACGGAGCAACCGGAAAATTCGACGAACGCCGGGATCGAAGATCCACAGGACGTCTCTGAATCGGAAAATACAGGAGAAGAAGAATGACGGAAATCAGTGCGGCAATGGTGAAACAGTTACGGGAAAAAACCGGGGTGGGAATCATGGATTGTAAAGAAGCCCTCTCCGAGTGTGACAGCGATACGGATAAGGCCATCGACTTTTTAAGAAAAAAAGGTTTGGCAACCGCCCAGAAAAGAGCTGGAAGAGGAACTTCTGAAGGGCTGATTCAAGCTTATATTCATACGGGCGGCAAAATCGGGGTGTTGGTCGAAATAAATTGCGAAACCGATTTTGTTGCAAAGAACGATGATTTTAAAGAATTTGCAAAAAATATGGCCATGCATATTGCTGCGACCAATCCGGTTGGGATCTCCCCTGAAGAGGTGCCTCAAACGATCATTGAAAGGGAAAAAGATATTTATCGTGCCCAGGCTCGAGAAATAGGAAAACCTGAAAAAATGATCGATAAAATCGCTGAGGGCAAACTGAACAAATTTTATAAGGATAGTTGCCTTTTACTCCAGCCATATGTTCGTGATCCGAGTGTCTCTATACAGGATGTTTTAAACGATTTGATTGTAAAGATTGGCGAAAATATAACCATTAAACGCTTTTCCCGACTCCAGATAGGGGAACTTTAAAATCGTTGGCATATTCTCGTTTTAAAAGACTGGTGGTAAAATTAAGCGGCGAAGCCCTGGTCGATGACCATGGGTTTGGTATCAGCCGTAAAACAATACGATATGTCGCCGATGAAATTCGCTCAATATTTGACCTCGGGATTCAGATCGCCGTTGTTGTGGGTGGTGGAAACTTTATTAGGGGGAGCGCCGCCGGTTCATATGGCATGGACCGGGCTTCAGCAGACCACATGGGCATGCTGGCTACGGTTATCAACAGCCTGGCCCTTCAGGACGCGCTGGAAAAAAACGATATTTCTACACGCGTTATGAGCGCCATATCCATACACGAGGTGGCAGAACCCTTTATCCTTCGAAGAGCGGTTCGCCATCTTGAAAAAGGGCGTGCTGTCATATTTGCCGCTGGGACCGGTAATCCCTATTTTACCACTGATACAGCCGCGGTATTACGCGCCCATGAAATCCATGCTGAAATCCTTTTGAAGGCAACCAAGGTGGATGGTGTTTACGAAGAAGACCCCAACATCAACAAGAATGCTAAATTTATCAAGAATATCAGCTATATGGAAGTTCTTGAAAAGCAGCTTCGCGTCATGGACATGACAGCAATCTCCCTGGCAATGGATCATCAACTCCCGCTGGTTGTTTTTAATCTCAAACAGCAGGGAAATATGAAAAAGGTGGTCTGCGAAGAAAAAATCGGTACCTGGATACATAATTAGCGGAAGATTCCCACGCGAAAAAGCCTTCAAACCCACATCACAGAAATACCGACAGACAAATAAAAGGGGAAGACAGATGATTGAATCGATATACGATGAGGCAGATGAGAGTATGAACAAGGCGATTACCGCCTTGAAAAACGAGCTAATGAAAGTCAGAACCGGTCGTGCTTCCCTATCCCTACTTGATGGTATTAGAGTGGACTACTATGGGACGCAGACCCCTATTGACCAAATGGCATCACTTTCGGTTCCTGAAAATCGTCTGATTACCGTTCAACCGTGGGATGTTTCGGTCATCAAGGAAATTGAAAAGGCAATACTCAAATCCGATCTCGATCTTACACCGGTGAACGATGGCAAGCTGATTCGTATTGCTGTTCCACCCCTTACGGAAGAACGGCGAAAAGAACTCGTCAAAATCGTTCACAAAATGTGTGAAGATCACAAGATATCTGTTCGGAACATCAGACGTGATTCAAACGATTTGATCAAAGAATTAAAAAAAGATTCCGAGATTCCAGAAGACGACGCTTTCAGGGCCCAAGCTAAAATCCAAAACGTCACCGATGACCACATTCAGATCATCGATGAGATCTATAAAAAAAAAGAGAAAGAAATCCTTGAATTCTAGTGCATCTCTCCCACCCGAGGCTGAGCTTGATGCCCCCGTCCCTCCTATTCATGTTGCCATCATCATGGATGGCAACGGTCGCTGGGCTAAAAAAAGAATGTTAAACCGGATTAAGGGACATGAAAAAGGGGCTAAAACGGTTCGGACAATTGTTCGTGCCAGCCGGGAATACGGTATTTCAATGCTAACTCTTTATGCTTTTTCTACGGAAAACTGGCAGCGGTCCAAAATCGAAGTCACAGCCCTTATGACTCTCCTGAAACATTTTTTGGAATCAGAGCAAAAAGAAATGGTGGATAACAATATCCGCCTCAATGCAATCGGACAGATAGAGCGACTTCCCAAAAATGTTCAACAGGCCCTCAATCGGACCATGGAAGCGACAAAGCATCAAAACGGCATGATGCTCAACCTGGCTTTGAGTTATGGCGGACGAGCTGAAATTGTCAGGATGGTTCAAAGGATTGCAAAAAAAGTCACGGGTGGCGTGATCGACCAAGAAAAAATCACATCCGATGTCATATCCGATCATCTTTATACCAAAGGGCTACCGGACCCCGAGTTACTGATTAGAACCAGCGGAGAGATGCGGATCAGCAACTTTCTCCTTTGGCAAATCGCATACACGGAAATATTTATTACAGAAACACTCTGGCCGGATTTTAGCGAGGATGAATTTATACAAATACTCAAAGAATATCAGCGACGTGAACGAAGGTTCGGCCGGGTTGATATTTGAATCCACAACCTAATATACGATGCACTTAAAACGCTGGATCACGGGACTTACGGCCCTTCCCTTTCTCTTTTTATTAATTTCAAAAGGGGGCACCCAGCTATTCGCCCTTGTTGTCAGCATGGTATCCACTATTGCGCTGTGGGAATATTTTCACCTTGTATCTAAAACCGATGAAAATGCTCGACCAGCGTTCACCGAGGTGTCAAAGGTAGCCAAAAAAAAAAATTCGCCTTCCGGATTTCAATTTTTGTCTTTTTTGACCGGCTTCGCCATGATTTGGGCAGCCTATATCCTTTCCCTCAAATTGATGGTGGGCCTGATCACATGGAACTTTCTCCTGTCCGGATTTATTTCCGTTAAGTGGTTTAAGAACAATTCCGGCGGTTCAGAATCAGTTTTCAAACAGGTACTGGCTATTATTTACATACCGCTGCTCCTCTCGTATCTGGTCTTGATCCGTAACAGCAGCGGCGGGATGATCTGGATATTTTTTATTCTTTGTATAGTCTTTGCTGGTGACACCGGGGCCTATTACGTGGGTTCCTATTTGGGACGACATAAACTTTGTCCTTTCGTCAGCCCTGGAAAAACCGTGGAAGGATCGATCGCCGGGCTGGCTCTAAATCTGGGCGTCGGAGCGCTTTTCAAATGGTATTTTTTACCGTCACTGCCATGGGGTCCGAGTATCCTGTTGTTTCTTTCCATCGGGATCGCAGCTCAGATGGGCGATCTGTTTGAATCGACCCTGAAGCGGGTTTCAAACGTAAAGGATTCGGGTATCCTCTTTCCCGGCCACGGAGGCATGCTCGATCGGGTCGATGCCCTGATATTCGCAGCACCGGTGGCCTATTTGTTTAAAACGTATATTTTCAATTAACACTCGACGAATCACGAATCATACGGCGGCAGAAGCATCACCATCAAACATGAAGCATCTTTCCATCCTCGGATCGACCGGATCCATCGGCAGCAATACACTCAAGGTTGTAGAAATGTTCCCGGAGCGATTCGCTGTTAAAGCGATGACAGCAAAAAAGAACATCAGCCTGCTCGCCAGACAGATCGAGCAGTTTAACCCGGAATTAGCGGTGGTGTATGATGAACAAAAAGCACAAGACCTCAAAGATCGGCTTCCCATGGAAACCAAGGTCGAGATCATGCATGGGGAAAAAGGTTATATCGCTGCAGCAATACAACCATCTGTCGATATGGTTGTTACCGCCATGGTGGGTGCTGCCGGTCTAATGCCGACGCTGGCTGCCATTGATGAGGGTATCGACATCGCACTGGCTAACAAGGAAACCCTGGTCATGGCCGGCGATATTGTTATGAAAAGAGCTGGTGAAAACGGGGTACAGATTCTGCCCATCGACAGCGAGCACAGCGCCATCTTTCAATGTATTTCCGGCAGCCGCAAAGCGGACCTGAAAAAAATCATCCTGACAGCTTCGGGTGGCCCCCTCATTCATATGCCGAAAAATGAATTTAATAAAATAAAACCAAAAGACGCATTGAAGCACCCCACATGGCAGATGGGGGAAAAAATCAGCATCGACTCAGCAACACTGATGAACAAAGGGCTTGAAATACTGGAAGCCAAACACTTTTTTGGTGTTTCTCAGGATAAAATCGAAGTTCTGATTCATCCCCAAAGTATAGTTCATTCAATGGTGGCCTATCATGACGGTTCCGTTATTGCCCAGCTGGGAGTCCCTGATATGAGAGGCGCCATCGCCTATGCCCTCTCCTGGCCGGAACGCCTTCCCCTTGATCAGCCATTACCCGATTTTCAAAACATTGGCGCCCTTACTTTTGAACAACCGGATTTGAACAGGTTCCCTTGTCTGCAGATGGCCTTTGACGTCTGTCAGACCGGGGGAACGCTCCCTGTGGTGTTAAATGCTGCCAACGAAGTCGCAGTACGAACATTTTTAGACCAAGCGATATCATTTGACAAAATTCCTGAAATTATCAGTGACACCATCGATCAACATGTCAATGTTTCAAACCCGAGCCTCTCGGATATACTTGAAACAGACAGGTGGGCGAGGAAACAGGCTGAAACAAAGATAACCGAAATGGCGAATTCTTACTGACAGGATAGTACAATGACTACAAATATATTTGCTTTTATTGTTGTTTTGGGTGTGCTTATTTTTTTTCATGAACTTGGACATTTTCTGGTTGCCAGATATTTTGGTGTGGGAGTTGAGAAGTTCTCCCTTGGTTTTGGCCCAAGAATTTTTGGGAAAAAGATCGGTATCACCGATTATCGGATATCCGCCATACCCCTTGGAGGGTATGTTAAAATGGTCGGTGAAGAACCCGACGCAGAGATCGATCCGGCAGATGTTCCAATTTCTTTTAACCACAAACATGTTTTCAAGCGAATTTTAATCGTCGCTGCCGGCCCCTTTTTTAATTTTCTTCTCGCTGTCATCATTTTTTTTGGAATCTTTCAGATTTCGGGAATTTATATATTGAAACCTTCAGTCGGCAGGGTGGCAGAGACGTCCCCGGCCCAGAGGGGCGGCCTGGCAAAAGGTGATCTGATCGTTGCCATCGACGGAACTCCGATTTCCAATTGGCAAGAAATGGCAAAAATGATTTCTAAAAGCAACGGTAAAACCCTCCTGATATCTGTTCGCAGGGGAGAATCGACCATTGATTTAAACATCCGGCCTGAGCTTAAACCCGGGAAAACGATTTTTGGCGAAGATATTGATCGCTATCTGATTGGGATCACCGCTTTGGGTGATGTATATGCAAAGGAACTGAATCTGTTTGGGGCACTCGGCGAAAGCCTCACCCAGACCTATAAAATTACGGAGCTGACCATCATCAGCATTATTAAACTCATACAGGGAACAATTTCTACAAAAACGCTCGGCGGGCCGATCATGATTGCACAGATGGCCGGAGAACAGGCAAAGGCAGGTGCGGGCAACCTGGTCTTTTTTATTGCGTTGATCAGCATTAATCTGGCTATACTCAATTTTCTGCCGATACCGGTTTTAGACGGGGGACACCTTCTTTTCTTCTTCATCGAAGCTGCGATCGGTCGTCCTGTCAGCATAAAGATGCGTGAAATTGCCCAGCAGATCGGTATCTTCATCCTCATTCTTCTGATGATCTATGTATTTTACAATGACATTGTACGGATATTTTTCAACTCTTCGGGATAAAACCTCAATGGAGCCAAGTAAACGGTCAATCATAACATGCCACATCGACTTGAAATAGCACTCAAATCGGATCTCTTTGATGCTGAAGGCGAAGGGGTTTGCCAAAAAGCAAAAGATTACCTTGGCATTCGCCTAAAAAACGTGCGCGTGATCCACGTGCTCACCATTGACGCAAACCTCTCTGCCGAACAGCTTGGAACCGTTCAAAAAGAGATCTTTACCAACCCAGTTACTCAGATTTCTTCCTTCGACCCTCTCCCTCTGGAATTTGACTGGACCATTTGGGTCGGGTATCGACCGGGGGTCAGGGATAATCCGGGGAGTACGGCCGTCGAAGCGATTGAAGATATTTTAGGAATAACTTTTGCTGAAGATGAGGCGGTCTTCACCTCAAAGCGCTACTGCATAGGCGGCGTTGATCCTGGCATTGACCAAGTGGATAAGATCGCCGGTGAACTGTTGGCCAACGACATCATCCAGCAATGGAAGATTTTATCAAAAAAGGACTGGAATCCGGAAACCGGTTTTGGTCTTATCATTCCCAAAGTCATCCTCGACCACAACCCGGCGGTCACCTCTGTTCCGATCGATAGCGATGCATCCCTGCAAGACATCAGTGCCAAACGAAACCTGGCGCTTAACCCAAACGATATCCCGACAATCCGGTCCTATTTTTTGAAAAAAGAAGTTCAGGCCGCCCGTGCAAAGGTCGGTCTTTCCGATCCGACCGACGTTGAACTCGAATACATTTCACAGGCGAGAAGCGATCATTGCAATCACAACACGTTTCAGGGATTGTTCCATTACCGTGATTTGACAAATAATCAGACCGAATTGGTGGATAATCTTTTTAAAACCTTCATTGAGGCACCCACACTCGAGTTGAAGAAGAAAAAATCATGGGTGGTCTCTGTGTTGTGGGATAATGCGGGTGTGGGAAGTTTTGATGATAATAACTATTATGTGATCACCGGCGAAACCCACAATTCGCCCTCAAACATGGAAGCATATGGGGGTGCCCTGACCGGTATTGTGGGCATATACCGGGATCCGATGGGCACTGGTCTGGGGTCTAAACTGGTCATGGGAAGTTACGGTTTCTGTGTGGGACCGCGGAATTATACTGGAAATCTCAAACCTCGTCTTCATCCACGTCGACTTTTTGACGGTGTGATCGAAGGGGTGCGGGATGGCGGGAACAAAAGTGGCATTCCAACCCCCTTTGGTCAGGTCTTTTTTCATCACGGCTACATGGGGAAATGTCTGGTTTTTGTGACCGCCGTCGGTATCATGCCGGCAACAGTCCGTGGAAAACCGTCTGATAAAAAAAGCATATCGCATGGGGACCTGGTGATCATGTGTGGGGGAAGGGTCGGTAAAGACGGCATCCATGGCGTTACCGCTTCATCCGAGACATTTTCAGCGAGCACACCTGCCGGACATGTGCAGATTGGCGACCCGTACACCCAGAAAAAGATGCACGATTTTCTCCTTGAAGCCCGCGATCAAGGGTTCATACAATTTATTACCGATAATGGCGGCGGCGGTCTTTCGTCGTCCGTCGGCGAGTCGGCCCGTTTTTCCAACGGTTGTGAGATTCAACTCGAAAAGGTGCCATTAAAATACGAGGGACTGGACCAGTGGGAGATTTGGGTCTCGGAATCCCAGGAGCGGATGACCGTTGCGGTTAAACCGGAACATCTGGAGCGTTTTCTCAAACTTTCAGCCACCCATGCAGTTGTAAGCACGGTGATCGGCAGATACACCGACTCCGGTAAACTCCATCTCACATACAACGGAAAAACTTGCACCTATATCGATATCGATTTTATGACTTCCGCTTTTCCACAGTGGGTTTTTGAGGCGGAGTGGCTGACCCCGGAAATACGGGGCTTCTTTGAACCGGTGCTTAAAACACCCAGTGACTATGCAAAAATATTCACGGACCTCCTTTCCCGACCCAACATCTCTTCCAAAGAATGGATTACCCGGCAATACGACCATGAGGTCCAGGGGACCAGTGTCATCAAGCCTCTTGTGGGTGCGGACCGGGACATGAACAGCGATGCGGGCGTTATTCGGCCTGTACTCGAATCGGAGAAAGGCCTCGCCTTTGCCCAGGCACTCCTTCCCACCTATTCAGCCATCGATGCCTACCACATGGCCGCATGCACCATTGACGAAGCGGTCCGCCGGATCCTATCCGTTGGTGCGAATGTGGATCACATCGGTGGTGTCGATAATTTCTGCTGGCCGAACATCCAATATGATCCGACCGATAATCCCAACGGAAAATTCAAGGCCGCCCAGCTGGTTCGCGCCAGCAAAGCGGTCCGGGATATCTGCATGGCGTATAAAATACCGCTGCTTTCAGGCAAGGACAGCATGTATGTCGATGGACACCTCAAAGGACAATACGGAGAGACCCACAAGATTTCAGCCCTTGAAACCCTGCAGTTTTCAACGATCGGTGTGATAGATGACATTTCAAAATGTGTAACGATGGATGGCAAGGTTCCGGGCGATCTGGTCTATATTTTGGGAACCACATGCGATGAACTGGGCGGATCCGAATACTATGAACAGTTCGGCTATGTGGGCCGAAACGTTCCAAAGGTCCATCCCGACCGGTTCATGGATCTTTATAACGCCCTTGGCCGTGCCGTTGAAAAAGAACTGCCGGCCTCAATACACGGCATTTACCGCGGCGGACTGGGTGTTCATTTGGCTATGGTCGCCATGGGCGGGAACCTGGGGATGGATATCGATTTGTCCCTTGTTCCGAAAGATGAAATTAGCCGGGACGATTATGTATTGTTCTCAGAATCCGCCGGTCGTTTCATCGTGACCCTCGATCCTGCAAAAAGAGAGTCTTTTGAAAAAATTTTCCAAGAATTTCCATTCGGCCATATTGGAACTTTAACCGAGAAACTCTATTTTATCATAAAGGGAATTGAAGGGAATCCAATTATCCGTGTACCGACAAAGGATCTCAAATCGGCCTGGAAGCGGCCCTTTGGAAAACTGATATGAACGACGTAAACGTGCTTGTCCTGACCGGTTACGGACTCAATTGTGACAATGAAACCGTCCATTCTGTTTCGATTGCAGGCGGTAAATCCCATCGGGTCCACATCAACTCAGTTCTGGATCAAACGGTGTCGATCGATCAATTTCAGATCATGATCCTGGGGGGTGGATTCAGCTGGGGAGATGATCACGGCGCCGGTGTGATCGAGGCGGTCCGTCTGAAAAAAACCCTCGGGGAGAGTATCATTGAATTTGTAAAAAACGGAAATCTGGTCCTCGGCATATGTAATGGTTTTCAGGCACTGGTCAACATGGGGCTATTGCCGGGCTTTGACCGTGACCATAATAGGAGATCCGTAGCCCTGATCTTTAATGACTGCGGTAATTTCCGCAATGACTGGGTGACGCTGAAGACCAACCCTGCCTCTCCCTGCGTATTTACAAAAGGACTGGATCAGATCGAACTCCCGGTCAGACACGGTGAAGGAAAATTTTATTCAGCCGATTCGGTCACTGAACGTCTGTTCCAAAACAGCCAGGTTGCGGTCCAGTATGCCATGCCGGACGGGAGCTTGGCAAACGGCCGGTTCCCTTATAATCCCAACGGGTCGATACATGATATTGCCGGCATATGTGATCCCACCGGCCGAATCTTCGGCCTTATGCCCCACCCTGAAGCATTTAACCATCCCACCAACCATCCCGACTGGACCCGAAAAAGAGAGATCGCCAAGCGTCGAGGAGAACGGATGGACAACGCCTCTCCCCTCGGCATCCACATCTTTCAAAATGCCGTTGATGCCATCAAACAAAACAGCTGAGCAACAATAGAACAACGCATTTTCGAAAATCTACGTTCAAGTGATTATAAGTTTTGAAGAATCCTGTAGGGCCGAATGGCGGGATCTTCACTGCGCTCCGATAAGCTGGATGATCAAATCGCTCTTTTCGTAATATCTATTTGAAAAAAATCCAAATATTAACGAGAGACAAGCGTCAAATTAGAATAAGGATATTGAATATATAATACCGAGTTAATTCTATAAGGAATCACGATAAACGAAGACGAATCAAAAAACTAATTGATTATGTACGAAAGGGATCGAAGATCCAATTTGCCCAAAAGCTTGCCGCCAAGCTGAATTTTTTGTCGGAAATGACTGATAGAATATCTGGGCTTACCTCTGTAGACTCACTACTGAAAACCATACAACCGCACAAAGTCCTTAAATGGGCTTCCAAATGAAACTGGATGGAGCGCTTCGCAAAAATAGGTCAAAAGGCGCAGATAGGTAAAATTCGTGAACATATCGAGTTGTCACTGGCAAAAAAGGTTTATTTGAAGGTAACAACATGGACTACATTAAATTCTATACACGGCATGGGGTTAAAGAGCTAAAAAGGGCTGGCAAGGGATACATGGGGATTTGCCCTATGCATGACGACAAAGAACCCTCTTTTTCGGTAGACTCCAGGAACGGATTTTGGAACTGTTTTGGAGCATGTAAGAAGGGGGGAAACACCATCACCTTTTGCAGAACGAAAGGAATAGATATCAAAGAATCACCGGACTCTGACCCTCATTACAGTAATTATCGGTATCGTGGGGGAGCTGAAAAATAGAAGCTCAAAGACAAAAGAGATGAGGGCCGGAGTCTTGCGTTTTGGAAGGGTCCTGATGACAGTAAAAGCAAAGAACCACTTAACCCTGGGGCAACAGACATGGCCAGAGAGATGAAGAAAACCCTCTGGATATGTAAGAGGGAAAAAGACACCGTGACAATGTTGGAGGCTGGAGAATTAGCGGTTGGGATACCGTCAACTAGCACATACAGGGTTTTAGATGGTATGTCATTAAATGATATCCCCGAAGTTATTATTGCTATGGATAATGACGATGCCAGTCGAAAAGCCATAGAAGATTTAAAAGACATATTCCCATTTGCAAAGGTAATTATCTGGCCGTCTCACTATCGGGATAATTGGGATGTAACAGATTCAAAAATGCAGGATCGGCTCGATGCAGAAGAGGACCTTATCACACAACTTAGAGAGTTTGCCCAAAAAGACACATGGCTAGACGAGGGAGAGCTGCTTAGCAATTTCTGGAACGAAATAGAACGGGGGACTTCGTATATAAAAACGGATTTTTCAGCACTTGATAATCATCTAGATGGTTTAATTCCTGGTGTGCTTCACGTTATTCAAGCAAGCTCCTCTGTGGGTAAAACAACTTTTTGTAAGCAGTTAGCGGACCAGATTCGTGTTGAAAATCCGGACTAGCCCATATTCTTTTTCGCCCTTGAGGATAGTTTGAGAGCTGTGAGGAGTATGACCCTTTCCAGGTTAACACACGACCTTGCAGAATCAGAGTATGGGGCAATTGAAAACCGGCTTATTAGGAAAGGGGGAGACAGCTCATCATCGCACCAATTGGAATATCTAAAAGAAACAATCGGTCCGAAGGCAAAAGAAATTTATGGTGAAGATTACCTTAAATGTCTCATCGATTCTCAACTTCTGTTTCTTGCTTGAGACAACTCTTTGTTTTCCGTCTTTAATCTCAGCTTGAACATTATGAGCAGACTCGTCTCCCTTGTTCACCATAGAGATTCAGACCTTAAGCGTATCTTTCTCAACCTGGGAAGTCACTGTGGTATTTAATATAATATATGAAGCCATGCTTGTCCAAAAACGGATTTTGATAAGTAATTCAATTAGTCATTGAAAAAAATATCCTCCTTGTGGGGGATTGTAAATCGACCAAGAAAAACAATCCCCAAAAAAACAAGGAGGATTCCCCATGGTACGTCATGCGAGCTTGTTCAGTCAACTGGTTGCTTTGTTCGATCGAAAAAATTTTCATCAATTGGTTTTTAGACATCATTCAGAACGTTATACAAAAAAATACAGTTCATGGGATTATTTTGCTGTCATGTTGTTCTGCCAATTAGCGCAAGCCAAGAGCCTTAGAGAAATTTACGGCGGACTTGCTTGCTGCATGGGCAAACTGCGTCATTTGGGGATGAGAAATGCCCCTAATAAATCAACTCTGTCATATGCTAATGCCCATCGGCCCTGGCAAATGTTTCAAGACCTTTTTTACGATACCCTCGACTTATGTAAACAAGCGGCACCCGGCAAGCATAAATTCCGCTTCAAAAACAAACTGCTATCTTTGGATAGTAGCACCACCTCGCTGTGTTTATCCCTTTTCCTATGGGCCAAATTCTGTCGAACCAAAGGGGCCGTTAAGCTTCATCTGCTTTTAGACCATGACGGGTATTTGCCAACCTATGCGCTGATTTCCGATGGAAGTCGCCATGACGTCACTTATACTCGACAAATTCCGTTGGCGCCGGGTTCCACTGTGGCGATGGACCGTGGGTACAACGATTACAAACTGTTCGCGAACTGGACCGAAAATGGTATTTTTTTTTGTAACCCGGCTAAAAGACAATGCCGATTATATCGTATCCGACGACCATGGGCTTCCGAAAAATCGAAATATCATGGCTGACCAATCCATTCTTTTTGCAGGCCATAAAGCCCAGAAAGACTGCCCTCATGTTTTACGCCGGGTGGTGGTTTGGGATAAAGAAAATAGCAGAGAAATCGTATTGCTCACCAACCATCTGAGTTTTGGTGCGACCACCATATCGGCCATTTATAAAGTCCGCTGGCAGATTGAATTATTTTTAAAGACCCTCAAACAGAACTTAAAAGTCAAAACATTCGTCGGTACCAGTGAAAATGCCCTTTATATACAGATTTGGACAGCATTGATTGCCATGCTGCTTATCAAGTACCTGCAGTTCAAATCAAAATTCAATTGGTCTTTATCAAATCTGGTGGCATTTCTGCGATGGAATCTGTTTACTTACAGGAACTTATGAGACTGGATTGACCAGCCTTTTGATGTATTGCCCAGCGTTCCTAAGTCTGTCCAGTATCCGCTTCCTTTTTCCGGAGTTGGACAGCATTTACTAGTGACAACAACAACCTGAACCTGACAAAACCGCGTTTTGGAATACAACCGACTGTTTTTATTAACCTGGTTTTTGAAAATTTAAACTATTTTGGACTGCAATGATATGAAGCAAAAGCCTTGCCTGCAAAAAACAGTGAAATTATGAGCAGAATAAATAATCTTTTTATCATGGATGAACACCTGTTATAGTAGAATCTGCAAATTTTAATAATGACACTTTTTCTACCATAGTTTGTAAGAGGGTATATTCCTCTGTAATTCCTGAATAGGCATCATAATGAATTTTTTTATCCATATTGATCCGGTATTCATGCTGTGTACCCGCATAACTGGGCCGCGACTTCTATCATCTTCTTTTGGTCTGTTTTATTTATTATTACAAATTCCAGCTTTCGCCAATCAGAAATTCCCTTTAATTCCAAAGATTCAATACCATTGATTCCCATGAGGCAAAAACAGATTCCATTTTTTCAAATGGACGAGCTATTAAACTATTTAATAGTTGAATGTCCAATGCTTACTTTTGGATTTTCGCCGTATCCAAATATGGTTTTTTCTTGACTATCTGATTATTGTTAATTATATTAATGAATTAGAAATTGATTTCATTGCAATGATACCTTAAAAAAATCAAACATTCCGGTTAACCATAAGTGGCATAAATATTGCTGTTGTTTATCTCGGACGCATAAGGAAATGAAATATAAATCCGGAATGACCATTTTGGAACTGATGACGGTGATCGGTATCGTGGCAATACTTGCGGCCATCGGTATACCCAATTATATTTCTTGGCTACCCAAATACCGCGTGGGGACAGCCATCCGGCAGCTTTATACAGAGATGCATCTGGTCAAGATGAATGCGATTGCCGAGAATAATAACTATATTATCACTTTCGATACGACAGCTAACAGCTATAGCATTTACGATGATGATGATAACGATGGCGCCGATGTGGCAGATCTTGTTAAGACGATCGTGGTGGGCGAATCTGCACCCAACATTATATTCGGGAGTGTAACATTTACCGGTACACCTCCAAGGGTTACATTTAAACCAACAAGCTTGTCCAACAAAAATGGAACGGTTGAATTTCTACCTGCTGGTGACACTTCCAAACTAAAAAAATTAACTGTATTACTGACCGGACGTATCAGAATGTACTGACATGTTGAGCAGAGGCAAAGGCAAGTAGTATGGGCCTAAATTTTATCAACAAAAAGCTTAATTTTTCAGATGGTTTTTCGCTATTGGAGGCGTTAATGGCAATGATTTTTATTTCGGTCGCCATGCTGGCGACCGGCGCATTGTTGGCCTCCATTACCGGGTTCAACAGACATGCTCGCCAAAGAACGGCTGCCACCACCTTGGCCCAAGATAAAATAGAGGAATTGAAGAACCAGGATTATAACAACATCACCGCCGGCTCCACGACCGAGACCGGGATGGACGAAGACGGCAATACAGGAGGGAATGCCATCTATGACCGGGTGACGGTGGTGGATGATGCCTCCTACCCCGGGATGAAGACCATTGTGGTTACTGTCAGCTGGAATCACATGGGAAACAACCGAAGCGTTGCGTTGCGTACGGCAGTTGCCAAATGAAAATAATAAGGAACAAAAAGATGGACGCAAAAACGCTTAAAAACGGGTTTACGCTAGTGGAGCTGCTGGTGGCCATGGCTGTCACCCTGATTGTCGTGGCTGCCCTTGTCAGCGTATTCACGGTCCAGAACAAATATTTCACTCGCCAATCAGAGATTGTTGAGATTCAGGAAGATGTCCGGTCAGGTCTGCAGATGATGATCAGCGAGCTGACCATGGCCGGCTACGATCCGACCAAAACCTCGGGTGCGGGGATGATCTCGGCTGATACCAATATTATCCAATTTTCACAGGATCTTGAGGGAAACGGGGACATTTTGGACCCCCACGAAGACATCGAATATACCTATGATGCAATAGATCAGCAGCTGACAAGAAACAGCCAGCCCTTGGCTGAAAATATCCAGGCGCTGGCGTTTAAATACTATGATGAAAACAACGTGGAATTGACGAGCGGCCCCCCCCTGATTCCGGCGGACCTGGCAAATGTGCGGCGGATCGTAGTCACGCTGACAGCCGTCAGCCGGGACGGCGACCGGATCCGGACCCTCTCTTCAGGGGTAAGACCCCGCAATTTGGGGTTGGCCGGGTCGGGTACCGGGACGACCACCACGACAAGCACTACGTCAACGACCAGCACCAGCACAAGTAGCACCACAACCACCATCGGGGAGAAGGGGCGCCCATTCAAATTACTGACATTACAAACGTCACCCAGATCGAAAAAAATGTCACCGTAGAGATCTGCGCCTCTGTCGAGGCGGTTCTCGGACAGAACATCCTCAGCATGACCCTGTACACCAATTTTGAGACATCACCATAACCCTTGATTCCGGCACAGCTAGCAACAGGACGTACTGCGGATCAATCCCGAAGCACAACAACCAAACCGTCACTTACTACGTGCAGGCGTTGGATTTAGAATTTAATTCATTATTATGGCTCATGAGATGAAAACGGCTTTATTTACAAAATTCAAGATATTTCAAGACGAATCCGGCGTTGCGCTGATCACCGGCCTTTTGTTGATGGTGGTTCTTTCCATACTGTCGGTCACAGCATACCTGACCACTTCCAATGAACTCAAGATCACCCGGAACTATCAAGCCACAAAAACCGCATTCTATAGTACAGAAGGCGCCATCGCAGAGGTCAAAGCCCGGCTAAAGGGGCTGGCCACATCGGACAATTATGCCGGGGATCCGGATGCCACGCCGGACCCGCAATGGGCATCCTATATCCTAACGTCTAATCTGATCGCCGACGGATGGCAGCCGTCCACCGATGATGCCAACTACAACGCGAATTACGAAAATTACATTCCCACGCCCGGGAGCCCACCCACGCCAACCAGCACAACGGTCATCGAAAACAGCATCCAGACCAAATTGTCCTTTTGGGTAAAAATCCGGCACAAGCGGGAATGTGACGCGGTGCTGGCCGGCCATGTTTCAGGCATTTCGGATCATTACGACGATTATAATAGCAGCGCACCGACGATAACCAATTGTCAAAATTCTTCCATTAGTGACAATGGCGACATCATCTATTATGGGTACAAAACCGACACATCCACTGCGCAAACGGAATTTACCACCGCTTCGGCTAACCCGTCCAAGGGCAGGCCGGTTGAAATCGTCAGGGGGTACGGTTACTACCAGGGGAGCAAAAAAATCATCGAGACCGAGGTCAAACGGAGTATGAGGGCATCGCCAAAGATATTACCGCCCGTCGATTCAGCTCTCTACGGAGACGTTGTCGGAGGCAACGGCACCGTGGAAGTCCATGGGGAGGACAGTTGCGGGGTGGGCTCTGACTTGCCGGCTGTCGGCTATACAACATCTTCCACATGGGATCCTTATCCGCCCGGGCTTGGAAACATCACCCTTACGCCGGCAGGAAACGAAATTGCACAGACAGGTGATAAAGATATCCAGACCATGATCGATGGCCTCAAGGGCGATGCGGACCTCATCGTCACCAGCGATCAGACGAACTATGTGATCGGCAGCTCCAGTGATTATGAAATTGCCTACATCAATGCCGATGCCCTTTCTCCGGACCAAGAGATCGATTTTAACAACTTAACCGGCTATGGCCTGCTTCTCATCGATGGGAATGCCCGGTTCCAGGGCAGTTTGGACTGGTGGGGTATCATTTTGATCAGTGGCGATGTCGATTTTGGCGGGGGTGGCGGCGGAAAGAACATATACGGGGCGGTTTTGGTAGGGTCATATGCAAATATGGGCGGGACCGTGGAAATCTACTATGACACTTGTGAAATCAAAAACGCCCTCTCCGGGGGCTCAATTACTTCCCTGCGTTGGAGGGACCGGGGGCTGGACTGATAGTTGCCTCAATTTTTTAGCCAGTTCAACGATTTTCACATCGATTTCATAGGCTTTGCTTCGCGCCGTCTGTCGGTCTGCCCGGGTGGCGGATTCGGGCAGTTCTTCGAGTTTAACCCAAGCTTTGTCGCTTTTTTTCTTAAGACGATCGATCTGCTTCTCTTCATGATTGCGTGTTAGAATATCCTTCAGTGGGATTCATCTGGACGGGTGCATCCGGTTTCATTAAGTGATATGACCCTTGAACGGATATTGGTCAATTGTATCGCTACCCATATTGTGGCCATAGTTCGCTGCTTGGCAGATATGACAGAAATTGGCAGGACACAGGTTATGTTCTCAAGTTATTTGATAAGTGCATTTCCGGAGCCCAAAAACGTTACCGTCAATTTATAGAAAAAAGGATTAAGCAGGGCAGACGTCCAGAATTAGTCGGCGGCGGTCTGGTCCGCAATGCCAGCGGATGGTCAGCGGTGAAGACGCTTCGCTAGGCGGGATTTCGGCAGAAAGCAGATGAACGGATATTAGGAGACAGTGATTTTGTAACTACAGTTCTCAAACAGGGGTAGTGTATAATATTTTGTGTGAATTTTAAAAAGGTATAAAAA
>CEPV01091727.1_pt1 | contig 72722 bp, 91 predicted proteins | sample 530451 | NCBI WGS metagenome assembly CEPV01 (sample SAMEA2620097, study PRJEB7988) | marine metagenome | isolation source: saline water (ENVO:00002010), including
GCCCTAATCGAGCCCCACTGTCAACACCCTTTTTTCACTTTTTTTCATTTTTTTTCACTTTTCTGACGAAACCTTTAAAAAACAACACTTTCCGCACACCCTTTTTTTCAACAAAAAGCAGACAAACTTGATAAACACCTTCAATCACCCCTTTTGTCCTTCAAAAAAAGTGTCACTCAAGGTCATTTTTTATGTTTTGAACCTCATATTTTTAAGCTCAAGCCATCCAAAATAGCTTTAAATGGGGTGGCACATCTTTCAAAAAGTTTAAAAACGGCCAATCGAATCATTTTAAAATCATCAAGAGACGTTTTTTTGCCCCCGTAAAATACCCTTTATATATATAGGGGGAAAAACAGCCCGTGATGGACGGCTCAAAAATCTCGTTTTACTTTATCTATTGATCGATTCTAAAAAACAAAAAAAACCACCCGAAGGTGGCTTTTACGATATCAACAAAAAAGAAGGCTTACATTCTGTCGGCCAATTCTTCTTGATCTTTCATTTTTTGAGCTTTCGCTGCATCTATCGCTTTTTGTTTTAGCTTATCACCTAGGTGATCATTCAGATGACGACTAACAATCGAGTCATTGATGTTCACCACCCATTTGCAATAGTCATCATAGCTCTCTTGTGCCGACTTATTACTATCACCCACAACTTCAGCTTTACATGCTTCAAAAATCATATCCTTCAGCTGACAATCGCTTGGGTAAAATTCATGCGTCAAAGTCGCTGTATCCTTCTTGCTTTTAGGCATCGTATAAGAAAGACCTTCCTTTTTATTCACAATCACCTGCACCTCGCAACACCCTTCGGGGATGGACGTATCCCCTTCATGGGGCCAACGTATGGCACATTTTTGTCCATCTTCGTTCTCATAACTCATCACATTAGCCAATGGGTAATAATAAAGAGATCGATTATAATAGATCTTCCATTTAAAGCAACGCGAACCCAACTGGGTTCTATCTATCTGTTTTTCTGGCTGGGATTTTTTACCAATTTTAAAAAAACTAAACATAAGAGTTTCCTCATCTGTCAGGTGGTGCTGGGCACCATATATAGGGGATAGGGTTCAGAATGTAAGTTCACACAAGCCTAAAGGCTTAAGGTTAAAAAAGGCAGGGCAACAAAAGTTGCAATGTAACTTACAAAAATACATATAAATAACAAACCACCCAATTACAAATAAAAAAACCACCCGAAGGTGGTTTTTTTCGACATCAATTTAAGTTTAAGAACAGCGTAGCATGGCAAGGTCATGTGCAAATACCGCATATATATACCATGCAGTAACGCGGTCTTGCACGTTTTGAGCCATCCACTCATCAAACCAAGTGGCGTTAAAGTTCGGGCTTTCATGCAGCAAGGTGTTTTCAACCATGCTTTGTAGCAAACGGTCGCTTGGGTAATATTTCTCCCAAATTTCCGCAATGGATTGAGCACCGTGTACTTTATTGGTTTCCGTGCCATCTTCTGCCACATAAACACATGTGAAAAGGTCTATGCGGGCATGTGGCCATACAATTTCCAACCGCCCACCGCTTTTAAGGTAAACTGTGGACTGTTTGCATTTGGGGTTATATTCCATTTTAAAATAGTCGGCATCGCTGGGGACCATACTTTGAATGTCTGGGTAAATTTTTAAGACATGAGGTTCAACAGGGCCAACCCAAAATGTTTTATCGGCAAATTGGGCGCGGTTAATTTTGTTAGCCATAAGGCCTCCTAAAAAGGTTTTGCGCAGATCCTGCACTTAATTTAAAAGAATGAAAGAATAAGCAATGGGTAAAAATTAAAGATGACACATAACATGGTCAGCATAAGCCTGTGGCGTTCAACTGTCAACTTCTGTGGGACTCTCTTATTCATAAATAACATAATAAAACCCCCTTTTATCAAAAGGGGGCTATGCTCGCTAAGCTTTTTAAACTGTGTCGCTACAACACAAATTCATCCTTTCCTACATATGGGCTTTTTAAAACCTTGGGGTCTCCTTCATTTGGCCAATCTAAGTAACCAAGCCGAAACTCCAGCTGGAACCTTAAGTAAGGATCTTGAATGCGTGTTTTAAATTCAGCAAAAGCTTGACTAACCTCTGGCGCATATTTATAAACACCCACTTTCTCCAAGTACACTCTAAAAGCCCACTCCACAGAACGTAAGATATCCCAATCTTTTGGGTAATACCTATTCTTAAAAGCGGGTACCTGCCAAAAATGAAGCGTTTTTTGGATGGAAATATTTTCCCTCGCATTACATACTTCAACCACTGTTGTAGGTTGCCACCAATGTTTGGGCCAGAAAATGTTCATTTTTTCAATACCGTTTCTAAAAACAGGAACACTGGAGACGTTTTTAAGAGGATAATAAAAGTAAGCTGGTTTGACAGTTTCTTTTTTATCAAAACTTTCATCTTTGAAAATTTTAAATGGTGCCTCACCCAAATTAGATCGGTTGATTTTGTTAGCCATAAGGCCTCCTCAATAAAGTAGAGTAAATAGAAATATATATAGAGTAAAACTTTTACCTACCTTTTAATAGATAAGATAAATAGATTTATTTTAAAAGGTCGGTCGAGCGATGCTCAGATAAAGTTTCACTGAAGTTGTATGAACGCTTACTTCACATTTCAAGTATTGTTCAATCTTTTTAAGATTTGCGCCCGTACAAAACCGGCCACCTTGCCTGTATCGTCCAAAGGTTGGGCTTTTTGTTGCCAGTTTTCGTCCCGATCAAAAACCTTGGCAAAGGGCTTTACAAAACCGTTGACATGCAAAGCTTGGTAAAAATGATTAAATTTTCCCATTTTGGGCAAGTACATTTTTTCTCCCACACCCCAAATGTAAACAGGCTTACCGGTGGAAGCCGCCTCACTCACCATGGAAACACTGTCAGGCGTGGCCACCACTGCATCCGCACATGCCAGCAATCCAATGTAGGGGTTGTCGCCCTTACCGTCCCAAACAAAGTGGTCGCCGCCCTTGAATTTTTGTTCAATCAAAGCTTTAGCCTTGGGGCCTGTGCGGCGCGAAGTTGTGATCAACAACGACACATCTTTTTCCTGCGCCAGTTTTTCAAGGTCGGCCACAAATTTTGCAACCTCCTGCCCTTCAAAATTAAAACGCTTGCTGTTACCGCCCACCAAAACAGCCACCTTACGCTTTTTAAGGTGTTTAAAAGTGTCCTGCCATTTTTGCTGTGCTTCAGCCAGTGCCAAATTTTTAATGCGGTTGGGCGCACCTAAGGTTACCACCCGATTTTCTGACCCTTCAAAACCTTCATGCACGGGCGATGCAATCACATCAAAAAAGTTAAGGTTTTCACTGTTGAGAACATGGTCCAAAAACCCACCGGGGGTCACTTTTACGCCAAAACGGTTTAAAGGCGCCATCATTTGCACGGTGACCGTGCTTGGGTTTTGCATTTTAAGCCACTTGGCAACGGGCACGGTTAAACTGCCTGTGGCAATGACCACGTCCGGCCACGGGGCTTGCGGCAACTTTTCCACCTTTAAAGGTGGCCAAAGCAAAGAAAGTAAACCGCCAAAACGGCGTTTTTTTAAATGAACCACTTTAATTTGGGCAGAATCCACCACCAAACTTTCCGCCACGCCCAAACTTTGGTTGAGGTGACCCATTTTTCCGTCACTCAAAACCCAAACCTTCATCGTTTCAAAAAAAAGTGATGCGTTTTCCATTTTACCCCAAAATTCATTTCAAATTTATAAATTGCCAACCATGAGCCATCTGCCATTTTTGATGCACATTTGATTCGCTTTATTTCGTCATTATGCGCATTTCGTTCGCATTTACGCATCATAGCCCAATTCAGCCCAAATTTCAGCAAATAAAAAGGCCACAAAATGTGACCTTTACTTCGTTAACAGTTGCTTAACCTATGATACATGTTCACACAGCGGATAGAGTAGCAAATGCATGCTACAGCTGATACCGCTGCAACAATTGCAGCCAGTGAACCCCACAATGTGGTATTCACCGCTAATCCAGCAAAATAGCCGCTTCCCACTAAAAAGTGGTAAGCAATTCCGCCAGAAAATACAGCTACCATAAATGAAATGCAAACAGTCAGCATCACACGATTATACATAGAGATTTGCGCACGATTGGCCATAATGGCCTCCTTTATTATATTATTAAAAGCGCCGCTCATAGGTTTTGTCCCCAGGTGGAGACTCTATAAAACGGCAAGTAAGATTTTCTATATCTTCTTATAGCCAGCCCCATAAAAAAGAACTGACAAAAAAAGCACCCCAAAAAGGGTGCTTTGACATCGAAAAATTTCTACAGTGCTTTTTTGTGAAACCTTTTAAAACTGAAAAGGGCAACAAGCCCACCTAAAATTAACATAACTGCCGTCACGTATGTGGATTCATACACGTTAAAGATAGCGGCACAATAAGCTAAAACAGCTGCAACAGCGGAAATCCAAACAACGCTTGAGCGATTGATAGACTTCCCTAAATAAAACATAAAAAAGGCAACCGCCATTGCACAAAGCTCTGCCATCATCATTTCAAGACCAAAGGTCAAAAAATAACCTCCTGAAATAATAATACCTAAAGTGCCCACTGCATAGGGGATGTCCATCCAACCCGTGCGAGAGGATTTTTTTTCAAAGTAATAAGCCTGTGAAACCATTACCGCAAAAATAGCTGTCCATGAAAAGGCTTCTAAAAACTGATAACCTTCTTCTAGCGGAAACTGTACTGTTATAAAAAATGCTGAAAAATATAAAATACCAATCGGCAGCAAAGCCCTGACTTTTGGAAGGTAAAGCCCTGCTGTGAAGTATTGCAACGCCATAAACCCAAACACAGTTAAGGTCAAATTTTGCATGTTACCGTGAACAAAGCTATCTGACAGCATGTGATGGGCGAAAACCGCAAAACCAAAGGGTTCTAAAAAAACGGGTATCATAAACAAGGCTGTGGCCAACGGCACATTTTTTTTTGTACCCAGCAAGCACTGGCAAACAAAGTCACGGCAAGGCCAAGGGTTAGTGCAATTTGAAAAACAGGATTAAGGTCATCAAAAACAAGCCCTACTAAAAATGTAACGCCTGTTAAAAGCAGCAGACCACCCAAAAAGTAAGAAACGAGGGCAAATTTATATTTACGGTCTTCTTGAGGAAAAAGAGACATAACATCATCTTTAGATAGTTTATGCTCATCAATAATTTTTGAAAGCTGAGCCAAAGCTTCAGGTTTAGATAAAGACATACAAATGCCCTCCTAAAAGTTACGAAAAATGTGTTTAGAACAGGTCGATTATTACACAGATCTTTCAGAACTTGTCAAATGAAAAGTAATTTATGCACAAGTGGTTGTATGTAAAAAATCTAACCTCTCACCAACACCTGAAACATATCACTCACCATAAAACCGGCCAGCCATTTTTTAGTTTTGGGGAAGTCCTGCTTTTGCCACCAGGTTTCGTCCATAATTGAAAGTTTATATACCATCGGCAGTGCAATGGCATCTTTAACGGTCCAATGCCCACAAGCATCTAAGTAGAAGCCATTTTCTTCTAGTGCGCTTTCTATAAAAATCAAAAAATATTCCGCTGGCTGTCGCCAGTCCTGCCCATAATGCACATGTGGGTTCATGTAAATGCGGTAACATTCCATAAAAAGCCTATCCACCGTGGAAACCCAGCGTTCAGGGTTTTTGCAATCCAACCATTTATCAGGGTCGGACAATCCCAGTGCAAATTTTATAATTTCATACTTATTATCTATCACAACACCATTGCTTAATTTGATCCATGTTCTTGGAGCCGTTGTCACGATTAAAGGACTGTTGTCCAACCCATGCTCCATCTCTTCAAATGGAAGATTTGAACCAAAAAACGCTAAACGAACCGCCATGCCATAAGGACATGAAAGGCTTGAATATAAAACTGGCATGTGACTTTCCATGGATTTCTCACTTTAGTTGTTACACAACTCCTATACTATATATATAAGAACCCTTCCCCCTAATTATTATTTCCAAAAAGAAAGAGAGGCTAAACCTCTCTTTCCAATAAATATACCTTTAGTGTATGTGTAAAAGTTGTTAGATAAACAACCTACAACTAGTCTTCACTATGGTCTGCGATGCGGAGTGCAACTTCGTTAAAGTCCTTCACTTCGCAAACACCGGCAACGAAATCCAAACCATTTTCATGAGTGGATTCATCTTTTGCTATACAACAGTCTTTTAGCACAACCACGTCAAAGTCATGGTCATGTGCTTCCAATGCACTTTGCGCCACACCACGGTCTGTGCTCAAACCAGCGATGAACAAGTGCTTAATGTTGTGAGAGCGCAAAACAATTTCCAAACGTGTGCGGTGGAATGGACCAAAACGGTGCTTGTTGATCACCGGCTCATCGCCTTTTGGTGCGATTTCAGCGTTGAATTCTGTTCCCCACTCGCCAAGTTTAAGCGCTTTAGCTTCTTTTACATTTTTGAAGTAAGGAGAAATTTCGTTCAGCTCGTGGTAGTTTTCACCAGTAAAGACTGTTCTTGTGTGAAGAACAAGGCCACCCTGCTCACGCACGTGATCTTGAACGCGTGCAACACGTTGCAGCACGTCATGCTTTTGTTCAAAGTCCACAAAACCTTCAGACAATTTACCGTCTTTGTCCAAGTAGTCATTCACCATATCAATACATAACAATGCAACTGTCATAATTTTTTCCGTTTAATTTATTTAGTTTTTGTTTGAATTTGAGCAGTTATGTATCAAAACAAAAGTAAAATAAAGCAAAAAATGACATTTTCCCTTTTTTTATAAATAACCACAAAAATACCTTGACGGATTGGACGGAGAGGCGTAAAAGCCCGAACAATGGTGTGGTTATTGCCCGCCTTTATTCGTTTTATATGTTTAACAAAATTAAGTGATTAAGTTATGAGTCTAGAATCTGTCGCGAGTCATGCCAGCGCAAGCTCCTTCCAGTATTGGACAGCTATTGTCCTCTTCCTTGCCACCTATGCCATTGTGTTAACAGAACGCATCAACCGTGCCATTGTGGCCGTTTTAGGTGCTGGTTTGATGGTGCTTTTAGGTGTGCTAACCCAAGAAATGGCCGTAAAAGGTATTGATTTTAACACCATTGGTTTACTTTTGGGGATGATGATTATTGTGGTGATCACCAAAGAATCCGGTGTTTTTCAGTACGTTGCTATTAAGTCTGCAAAGGTGGTCAAAGCCAACCCACTGGGTGTTTTAGCAGTCTTTTCAATTGTAACGGCTGTGTTTTCTGCCTTGTTAGATAACGTAACAACCGTTCTATTGATTACACCTGTTATCTTATTGATTACCCGTGAGTTGGGTGTGAAACCTTACCCATACCTGTTCAGCTCAATCTTAGCTTCCAACATTGGTGGTAGTGCCACTTTAATTGGTGACCCACCAAACATCATGATTGGCTCTGCCGCCAACTTAAGCTTTAACGCATTTTTGGTAAACCTTGCCCCAATTTCTGCGGTTATCATGGTTATTACCATGGTGCCATTGATGCTGATTTGGCGTAAAGACCTTGTAGCGAGCGAACACAACAAAGAACGTATTATGAAGCTAAATGAAAACGAGGCGATTAAAGACCCTGTTTTGCTTAAAAAGGCTTTGTTTACTTTGCTGCTTGTGATTGCTGGTTTCACCATTGGTCACAGCTATCACATTCAACCAGCCACAGTTGCGATGGTGGGTGCGGCGTTCTTACTGCTGCTTGAGAACTTTAAACTGCACCATGAAAAGCAAGAACATAAGGTTCACGCTTCAATTGCGGAAGCCGAGTGGGTAACTCTGTTCTTCTTCGGTGGTTTGTTTGTTGTGGTTTACGGTTTAGAGCATGTGGGCGTGATTAACCAATTGGCCGACTTAATGCTGGAAATGACCGGCGGGGACTTTGAATCTACTGTTTTCGTAACACTTTGGGGTGCGGCGATTGTCTCTGCATTGGTGGATAACATTCCGTTTGTTGCAACCATGATCCCAATGATTGAAAACATGTCCAGCACCTTTAATACCGAGCAAATTGGTATTCTATGGTGGGCACTTGCATTGGGTGCTTGTTTAGGTGGTAACGGTTCCTTGATTGGTGCCAGTGCCAACCTTGTAGTCGCAGGCTTTGCGTCCCGTGCGGGGCATGCCATTGGCTTTATTAAGTTTATGAAACTTGCCTTCCCATTGATGTTGATGAGCATTGCGATTGCCCATGTTTACATTGACTGGCGTTACCTATAAGCTTAACAGCTGAAACAATAAAAAAGCCTCCCAGTGGGAGGCTTTTTTATTTCGATATTTAAAAATTAAAAGCCACGCAGTTTATAAAAACGTGGACCTTTATAGTTATATCCTGCTTCGTCCACCTCTTCTATGAACATAGCCAGAGGGCGGATCATCATCGGACGTGTGCCATAGCAAGGGCGGTAAAGGACAAACGCTCCTTCGTCGCTTTGAACAGTGCCATAAACGTCATATTCGCGGCCACCGTTTGCTTCACTTTTATAATGACCATAAACACCTGGCTCAACGCCATCGTCACTTAAAAAGCGTACACTGGTGTGCGACATAATTTCTTGATGCAACGCATGGCGAGGCCCCTTGCCTTGGAAGTTGGGGTCCCCAAACAGTGCAAGCTTTTCAACATAAAACTTACTTGGAAGAATGTACTCACCTTCTTCATTGTTTGAATTGTCCGGTACATCGCTTAAAACCGCATAAACTTCACCTGTTTCAGAGTGCAGTGCCAGAGAGTTTAAAGCTACATCCACCCCGTCAAAACGTTTGTAAATACCAAGCGCGTATAAATTAAAAGAGAATAGTTGATTCATTCGAATACCCCTTAGAAAGATTAGAAAATCGTTTAAGAAAAACTTATAAAACAGCAAAAAAAGATCAATTTGTTAAAGAAGTTATAGAGTTCAGAGGGCATGTTGTCAAGCCAGCACAGCCAAAAAAAAGGCCGCCGTAAGGCGACCTTTTTTGAAAATAAGAAAGAATTACTTCTTCTTACCTTCTTTCATCACAACGTATTCACCAACGTAGCGTACACCTTTACCTTTGTATGGCTCTGGCTTACGCTTAGAGCGTACGTCTGCTGCAAATTGACCAACAAGTTGCTTGTCAAAGCCAGCAATTTTAACCAATGTGTTGTTTTCCACAGTAGCTGTAAGACCTGCAGGAACTTCCATCTCAACAGGGTGAGAGTAACCCAAGTTCATGGTCAATTTTTGACCTTGAGCTTGCGCACGGTAACCTACACCGCGAAGTTCTAGCTGTTTTTCGTAGCCTTCTTTAACACCTGTTACCATGTTTTGAACCATAGCACGAGAAAGACCCCAAAGAGCACGAGACTGCTTGTCTTCTTTCTTAGGTGTGAAAGCGATAGCACCATCAGCTTGCTCGAAAGAGATTTCAAATGGAACTTCCCAGTTCAAAGAGCCTTTAGGGCCTTTAACTGTGATTTCACGGCCTGCAAATGTTGCTTCTACACCATCTGGAAGAACAACAGGGTTTTTACCAATTCTTGACATAATCATACCCTCCTTAGAATACTTTGCACAGCAATTCGCCGCCCAAGTTTTGTTCTTTCGCTTGTGTATCTGTCATTACACCTTGAGAAGTTGAAACAACAACAACACCCAAACCGTTTGCAACTGTTGGGATCTCTTTAGATTTAGAGTATTGACGCAAACCAGGGCGAGAGTAACGAGAAATCTCGCTAATTACAGAACGACCACCAGAGTACTTCAACTCAACAGATAGGGTTGGGAATTTAGCGCCTTCAACGTCAGAAAAACCACGGATGTAGCCTTCTTCTGATAGTACATTCAAAATGCTGCGCTTAACTTTTGAAGTTGGAACTTCAACAAACTTCTTCTTCGCTTGAAGACCGTTACGGATACGGCTCAACATATCAGCGATCGGATCAGTCATAGTCATATTATCGATATCCTTTTTATCGTATTTTAAAACATCTTGCACCGAACTGCGCAAAATGTAGGCATGTTATGCCCGAAAAGCCATTAAATTGCAAGGGTTAAATCGAATTTAAATAACAATTATCCAAATAAAAAAGCACCTCAATGTGAGGTGCTGAATCGTAAAAACTTAAAAAAGCTAAATTCTATGAAGAGTAAGGCCTATTAAAAAGCGGCTCATGCATATCCCAACCACTTTCGTACTTGCTCAACATTTCTGTAATCTCGTCAACTTCATCAATGTCTTCCAGTTTTTCAACATAAGGAACTATCACTTCTTTTAAATGATCCGCCATGTTATTGGGGCATTGCTCGTGCAGGGTAAAGCTTTTAACTTGCGCTTTAAAACTTTGCTTTGCTGCCTCCAAACGCAGAATTTCCGCATCTAAGCAGTATTTAAGATGAAAATAAACAAAGAAAAGACCCGCTGATATATACGCGACACCAAATTGATAAAGAAGGTACTCAAAAATAGTGGAGACACCCACTGCTTGACCATTAGAATTAACCTGAATATTTAAATACCAAGCCGCAAAAAGCAACCCGTTTGGTAGAACGAAATACACCAAAGCATGAAACGCGCGAAAAACATTCGTCAACTTGCTATCTAAAAAGAACAAGGCAATAGCAGGCGCACAAAACACAGAAACAAATCCAGATAAAAACCCAACATCAGAGACTATATCAAAGGATAAACCAGACGATGGCAATATAAATAAAAAACATAATAAAAATGCACTGCTCACCACAGTAGCAACAGCTTTTACAGCAAGTGACCCACGCTTGGGATGATTATAAACATACATAATGCTTACCTCATAAAAGGAAAAAAGATAATTTATTTAGATCAAACAAATGTATAACACAAACAACATCATAACACCATAATTTTTCATTCTCATAAAAAAAGCCCCTTACAAGAAGGAGCCTTTAACGTTTTAACTCAAGCCGCTTTCAGCTTGGCTTGAAAGTCGATATCAAAAAAAACTTCTGGTTCATAATGCTGCTCAGCCATAGCGCCCATTTTTTCCATTAAGGCATAAATGGCAAGCTCTAACTGTTCACAAAACCGATATTTTTCACGTCCATTTTCACATGTCACGTCATTCAAGGTGTCTACATTCAACAAAACAGGCATGGTTTGCACCGGCATGTAAGATGAAATTTTTGATTTAACCACAACAGTCACAACACCTGTTATGCGTGGGCTTGGTTTACAGATTCTGTTTTTGATAGATTCATAATGCAGGATTAAAGTGGGTAAGTTCATAAGAACCTCCTAAACGAAAAAGTAGTGAGTAATAAAAGTTTAAGAAGGACGGTTTTAAAATTCAACCTCACGCACAAAAAAAGCACCATAAAGGTGCTTTAGATCGATTAGCAAGATTGTGCCACCACCTCATAATAATTTTTATGGTTTTCGGAAAGCTGTATGCTTTGAACCTCCAACCATTTATCATAAGCTTCTTGCGCCAGCACGGCCATCTCTTCAAGTTTGGCGTGTGTATCGGCCTCTATAAAAGGTGACACAGGCACTTTAAAAATTTTGATAAGCTCAATAGGTTTAAACCCCATGGTTCTATTAGGCGCCATACGAACAATTACCCTTAAATGTATATCAATCATATCGCCAGTCCAGATGGTGTTTAAGCACCTAAGTGTTTCATCAATGAGCTTTACTTTTAAGGTCATAAGACCTCCTTAATAAACGTAAAGGTAAAAAATAACACTTAAAACATTGGTATAAACAAATACATTTTCAACCCAGCACATAAAAAAAGCCCGCTGAAAGCGAGCTTTTCAAATCTACAATCAGATTACCAAGAAGACTTGGTTACACCTGGAAGTTGACCAGCTGATGCCATTTCACGGAAAGTGATACGGCACAAGCCAAACTTACGGTAAACACCACGTGGACGACCAGTGATTGAACAACGGTTACGCAAACGGATTTTTGAGCCGTTTGTACGCATTTTGTTCAATTGGTTACGCGCTTCCATACGCTCGTCAAAGCCAAGTTCTTCGTTGATGATCTTTGCTTTAAGTTCCGCACGTTTCGCAGCGTCGTTGTTGCTCATACGCACACGCTTTGATTGACGGTTTACAAATCCTACTTTAGCCATTGTTTGCAATCGCCTCCAATTCTGCGTTAGTCTTCTTAAACGGCATGCCAAATGCACGAAGTAGCTCACGGCCTTCTTCTGCTGTGTTCGCAGTTGTACAGATAATGATATCCATACCGCGAATTTGGTCAATTTGGTCATAGTCGATTTCTGGGAAGATAATCTGCTCTTTAATACCAAGAGCGTAGTTACCTTGCTTATCGAAAGATTTAGTGCTCACACCTTCAAAGTCACGGACACGAGGCAGTGCAATTGTAATCAAACGATCCAAGAATTCGTACATACGTTCGCCACGCAAAGTTACTTTACAGCCAATTGGCATGCCTTCACGTAGTTTAAATGCCGCGATTGATTTGCGTGCTTTTGTCACAACTGGAGCTTGACCAGCAATTGCAGTCATGTCTTTAACAGCGCCATCAATCAGCTTTTTGTCTTGTGTTGCTTTACCAACACCCATGTTTAGAACGATTTTCTCAAGCTTTGGAAGCTGCATCACGTTCTTGTAACCAAATTTAGCCTGAAGCTCTTTTTTAACTTGGTTTTCGTAGATTTCTCTCATACGAGTTGCCATGATATTTTCCTTCCTTAGCTTGCCAATACTTCGCCGCTACGCTTTGCAAAGCGAACTTTTTTGTCGCCTTCCATTTTGTAGCCAACACGAGTTGGTTTACCATCTTTAGGGTCAGCCAACATCACATTTGACATGTGGATTGGCATTTCCTTCTGCACTTTACCAGGTTGCTGGTTCATGCTTGCTTTGTTGTGACGTGTAACAACGTTCACACCAGAAACAAGGACACGATCCGTCTTTGTCATTACCGCAGTAATTTCACCTGTTTTACCTTTGTCCTTACCAGCAACAACAACAACTGTGTCGCCTTTTTTAAGAGGTGTGTTAATTGAACGAGTCATAATTATAGTACCTCCGGAGCTAGGGAAACGATCTTCATGAACTGTTTTGCGCGCAATTCACGTGCAACAGGGCCAAAGATACGTGTTCCGATTGGTTCGTTTTTCTTGTCGATCATAACAGCAGCGTTTTTGTCGAAACGGATAACCGTACCGTCTTTACGCTTAATGTCTTTTGCTGTACGAACAATTACAGCGCGACCAACTTCACCTTTTTTCACTTTACCGCGAGGAATAGCATCCTTCACAGCAACTGTGATGATGTCGCCAACGCGTGCATAGCGGCGCTTAGAACCGCCAAGCACTTTAATACACTGAACGCTTTTTGCGCCCGAGTTGTCAGCAACTTCTAGTCTACTTTCAACTTGAATCATCTTTTACTTACTCCCATTAGCGCTGTCAGCTGACATCACTTCAAAGTGTTTAAGTTTAGAGTAAGGTGCACATTCACGAATTGAAATCACATCGCCTTCTTGGCAAGTGTTGTTCTCATCATGAGCGTGGTATTTCTTACTCATACGAATTGTTTTACCGTACAGCGGGTGTTTGAAGGTACGGTCTACCTTAACAACCACAGTCTTGTCACCTTTGTTGCTGACAACTGTACCTTGTAATACGCGTTTTGGCATTTTATACCTCCTTAGTTCGCTGTGGCAGCTGCTGCGCGAGCAGTTGCTTCAGTTTTCAATTTCGCAATTGTCTTGCGCACTTCACGCCAGCGGTTTGGATTTTCCATCTGGCCTGTCGCTTTTTGGAAGCGAAGATTCATTTGCTCTTTACGCAACTCAACCATTTTTTCGTTTAGTTGAGCATCTTTAAGAGCTTTGATCTCTTTATTTTCCATCAGTTCATCCTCTCCTTAGAACGTGTCACGTGTCACGAAACGAGTCTTAACAGGAAGCTTCATAGCAGCTAGGCGCATAGCTTCGCGTGCAAGTTCTTCGTCAACACCTGTCATTTCGTACATGATACGACCTGGTTTTACTTTAGCCACATAATATTCTGTGGAACCTTTACCTTTACCCATACGTACTTCAGCCGGCTTGCCTGACACAGGAACGTCTGGGAAAATACGAATCCAAACGCGACCACCACGGGCGATCTTACGTGTCATAGCGCGACGTGCAGCCTCGATTTGACGAGACGTAATACGTGCTGGTTCAAGTGCCTTCAGGCCAAAGTCACCAAAGTTCAAAGTAAAACCACCTTTAGCTTTACCGTGAATGCGACCTTTGTGCGCCTTACGGAACTTCATTCTCTTAGGTTGCAACATAGTTACTTATCTCCAATTTTCAAGTCTTCTAATCAAAGAAAACTTATTTTTTATTCTGCACGTTTGTTTCCACACCGTACTTCTCACCGTGGTTTACCCAAACTTTAACGCCTAGGATACCGTAAGTAGTCAATGCTTCAGCAAAGCCGTAGTCAATATCTGCACGTAGAGTGTGAAGAGGAAGTGAACCTTCCAAGTACCACTCGGTACGAGCAATCTCTGCACCGTTCAAACGACCTGCACAGTTGATACGGATACCTTTAGCTCCGTTCATCATAGCATTTTGAACAGCACGCTTCATTGCGCGGCGGTAAGCCACACGACGCTCAAGCTGAGAGCAGATGTTTTCTGCAATAAGTTGTGCGTTTGTGTCTGGTTTACGTACTTCAACAATGTTCACAAATACTTCAGACTTGCTAATTTTCATCAACTTCTGACGCAATGTTTCAATGTCTGCACCTTTTTTACCGATGATCACACCAGGACGTGCTGTGTGGATGAACACACGGCAAATCTTCGCAGGACGCTCGATAACGATTTTAGAAATACCGGCATTTTTCAGTTCTTTTTTCAAGTACTGACGAATGTCGAAATCTTCTTTAAGTTGGCCAGCGTAGTCACCTTCCGCGTACCATGAGGAATCCCATGTGCGGTTGATACCTAGACGCAAACCAATTGGATTTACTTTCTGACCCATTATGCAGCATCCTTACTTTCTTGGTTCATCTTTTCAGCAACAACAAGTGTAATGTGGCAACGTGGTTTCAAAATTTTACCAACACGTCCACGTGCGCGTGCTCTCCAACGCTTCATGACGAAGCTTTTGTCAGCGCGTGCATCTTTGATGTACAGGTTGTCTACATTTAGGTCATGGTTGTTTTCAGCGTTTGCAATGGCACTCTCCAAAAGCTTTTTCACTTCAACAGAAATGGCTTTTTTAGAGAATGTTAAGTCTGCAAGGGCTGCTTCCACCTTCTTGCCACGGATCATGTCTAAAACCAAGCGTGCTTTTTGCGCGCTAGATTTGCAGGACTTTAGAAACGCTTGAGCTTCGTTGTCTGCTAGACGACGTGGCTGTTTAGCTTTTGCCATAGTTTTATCTCCTTAACTACTTCTTAGCTTTTTTGTCCGCACCGAACGCAGTGTGCGTACGAGTTGGAGCAAATTCGCCAAGTTTATGTCCTACCATGTTCTCCGTCACAAGGACTGGAATGAACTTGTTCCCATTGTGTACAGCAAAAGTATAACCAACAAATTCTGGCATAATCATGCTGCGACGAGACCACGTTTTGATAACCTTCTTACGAGGGCTATCCAACTGGGCCAACACCTTTGCTTCTAGGTGGTGATCTACAAATGGACCCTTTTTAATTGAACGAGGCATTTCTTAGATCTCCTTACTTAGCATAACGGCGGCGAACAATTAGCTTGTTCGAAGCCTTCTTAGGTTGACGTGTACGCTTACCTTTTGTAGGCATACCCCATGGTGATACTGGGTGACGACCACCAGATGTGCGTCCTTCACCACCACCGTGTGGGTGATCAACAGGGTTCATTGCCACACCACGTACGGTTGGCTTAACACCCATCCAACGTTTACGACCAGCCTTACCAAGGTTCTCGTTAGAGTGGTCTTGGTTAGACACAGCACCAATCGTTGCCATGCAAGTTTCTAAGATCTTACGCTGCTCACCAGAAGCAAGACGTACCATCACGTAGCCTGCATCTTTACCGATAAGCTGTGCGTAAGCGCCAGCACTACGTGCAATTTGACCGCCTTTACCAGGCTTAAGCTCGATGTTGTGAACAATTGTACCTACTGGAATGTTCTTCAAAGGAAGAGCGTTACCAGGTAGGATATCCACACGATCACCAGAGATGATCTTATCACCCGCTTTCAAACGTTGTGGAGCAAGTACGTAAGCTTTTTCGCCATCTTCATATTGAACAAGAGCGATAAAAGCTGTGCGGTTAGGATCGTATTCAAGGTGAATAACTTCTGCCCACATGTCTTGCTTGTTACGTTTAAAGTCAATTACACGATATTTACGCTTGTGACCACCACCGATGTGACGCACAGTAATGCGACCAGTGTTGTTACGACCACCAGATTTCTTAAGTGGTGCCACAAGTGATTTCTCAGGACCTCCCTTGTGAAGCTCGCTGCGATCAACTGTAATCAGTTGGCGGCGGCTTGGTGAGGTCGGTTTATATGTTACTAAAGCCATATTTCTCTCTTTCACTCAAATTTAAACGCCAGCTGACACATCAATGTTGTGCCCGTCTGCTAATTTAACCATAGCTTTTTTAACATCACTACGGCGGCCAAGGCGACCTTTAAAGCGTTTTGTTTTACCTTGCTGAACCAAAGTGTTCACACGTTCTACTTTCACACCGTAAAGTGTTTCAACAGCTTTTTTGATCTCAGTTTTGTTTGAGTCAGCTGTTACTTCGAAAGTCAACACGTTGTTTTCAGCCACTTGACTTGTTTTCTCCGTAATAATCGGCTTCACAAGTATTTGGTACATACGTTCAGTTGCTTTTGACATCATTAAGCCTCCTTACCACTGCGACGTGTTAGAGACGCTTCAACCATAGAAACAGCGTTCTGAGTTAGAACAAGCTTGTTTGCTTTAAGGATGTTGAAAACGTTCACGCCTTCAGTTGGAACAACACTTACGTGTGGAATGTTACGTGTTGCTTTGTCGAAGTTGTCGTCTACCGAATCAACCACGAACAATGCAGATGTAAGATCCAACTTAGCAAGCGCTGCTGTCATTTCTTTAGTTTTGTGTGATTTTGCTGTTGCATCTTTAAGAACAACAATATCGCCAGCTGCTGCTTTTGCGCTCAGTGCTGTTTTAAGAGCCAACGCACGAACTTTCTTAGGCATATCAAATGCGAAAGAACGAGGTGTTGGACCGAACACCACACCACCCTTACGGAAGATGTTAGATGAACGAGCACCGTGACGCGCGCCACCAGAACCCTTTTGGCGAACGATTTTTTTCTTAGAGTATGCAACATCACTACGGCCTAGTGTAGAAGCTGTACCTGCACGCCAGCGTGCTTGCTGCCAAAGAACAGCACGTTGAAGCAGGTCCTTGCGAACTTCGAGGCCGAAGATGTCTTGAGATAGTTCTACAGAACCATCTTTTTTGCCATCTAATGTAATTACATCAAGTTTCATAATTTATAATTCCCTCAATATTTCTTAAGACTGTGCTTCAGCTGTTTCAGCTGTTGCTTCTGTTTTTGCACCGTTTTTAGCTGCTAGGAAATCAGCTTTCGCTGTTTCAATTGCACCTAGGTCTGGGCCTGAAACCTTCACAGAGTCTTTAAGAGTAACAACTTTACCCTTAGAGCCAGGAACAGAGCCTTTAACCAAGATAAGACCAGCTTCAGCATCAACACGAACAATCTCAAGGTTTTGTTGTGTGCGCTGTTTGTCACCCATGTGACCAGCCATTTTCTTACCTTTGAATACACGGCCAGGTTCTTGACATTGACCTGTAGAACCGTGAGAACGGTGGGAAATAGATACACCGTGAGATGCACGCAAACCGCCAAAATTGTGACGCTTCATAGCACCGGCAAAACCTTTACCGATTGTCACACCTGTTACGTCAACAAGTTGACCAGGTAGGAAGTGGTTTGCAAGAATTTCAGTGCCATTTTCAAGCAACTGATCTTCGTCTACACGGAATTCAGCAACATACTGCTTTGGCTCAACACCAGCTTTTGCAAAGTGACCTGTTAAAGGCTTGTTTGTGCGAGAAGCTTTTTTCTCACCCATACCAATTTGCACAGCGTTGTAACCGTCAGTTTCAACTGTTTTCTTTTGAGTGACTTGGCAGTTCTCGATAGAAAGTACAGTCACAGGAACGTGACGACCTTCATCGTTGAAAACGCGAGTCATGCCAACTTTTTTTGCAATAAGTCCAGTACGCATTATAACCTACTCCTTACAACTTAATTTGCACGTCAACACCAGACGCAAGGTCAAGCTTCATCAACGCTTCAACAGTTTGTGCTGTTGGGTCAACCAGCTCAAGCAAACGCTTGTGTGTGCGCATTTCAAATTGCTCGCGTGATTTTTTGTTCACGTGAGGGCTACGTAGTACTGTAAACTTCTCAAACTTAGTTGGAAGTGGGATTGGCCCACGTACAGATGCACCAGTACGCTTAGCAGTCTCAACGATTTCCGCTGTAGACTTATCAAGAACGTTGTGATCGTACGCTTTTAGGCGAATCTTAATGTTTTGGGTCACTTGATCCATAACAATTTTATACCTCTTTACGAGCATAGACTATAAACAAGGGGAATGCAGAATATTATATTTTCACGGCATTCACCTAAGCCTAGAGGCTCCCGGTTCATCTTTATATTACAACATATCTACTTGTAACAACTTGCAAATACATTGTAATTCTCCATCGAATTTCAATACCTAGCTGTGCAAAAAAATACAGCCTTCCGCTGAAATTCTTGCCGTTTATAACAGACCAACACCCCCTTGGCAAGGGCTAAATGTATATTTTTTCGGCAATTTTACATTATTTTTCAAAGAAGATAGATTTCTTGTATACACCACCTTGATTTATACAAAAAATAGGTTATATTCAACCCCAACAAAACATCTTTACACGCATTTTGTGTAATATTCTTTTTCCCAAAAACACATGAGGCATAAATTATGTCAGAAGATATGACTAACCTTGCACGCATCAGCCTAACGGCTTCACAAAAGTTTAATGTAACGCAAAAAAATCATAACATACCCAAAGGACATGATTGGCGCAATTACAGTGGAGATTACAACGTACAAAGCACAATTGACAGCTTTGTTAACAGCCTGCAATCCGCCATCAACAACCAATTCCCTCACCTTGCAGACCGAGTAGAGAGCATAACAGGAAAACAAGGCAATGGCGGCAACGCCCTGTATGTTGATATTGAAGTTAAAGTTAAACTCAAACCAGAAGCTCGAGCTATCCCTTACAAGGATATAAAACCAAACCAACCCGAGACCTAATGCATTAAAGCCTTAGCATGCACAAAAAAAGCCCCGCTATCGGGGCTTTTTCTTTTTAAACGATTACACTTGCATACAATTTAAAAAGCACTATACTTAAAACAAATTCACACCCTTTCCCTTTTCTCACCTTTCAAAAGAGGCAACCACCATGAAAGAAAAGATCTTAAACTGGTTCAAAGAATTCTTTAACCCAAACCACGATAACGCATATGACACATACATAGAAATGCATGAGTCTGAAACCCAAAAACGCATAGAGCAAGATTACAAGACCATTGCTCAAAACTTTAAAAAGTCACTGCATAAAAAAATCAAGGCAAACGATATAGGCCCCACCATAGACGTGCAGTTCTATCTAAGCCATACCGAGAGCTGGTATGTTAATAGGTTAGAAGAATACACTCAAGAGCAGCTCAACAATAAAGAACTGAAAGAACAAACCTACAATGTTAAGGTGCGCGTGCGTCCCAGCTATGACAACAGCGGACACATTCCCGATACAGCAACATTGCTCATTTTAATCAACCCACCCACAGCTCAAACCAAGGAGCGACTATGAACACGGCTCAAAAACTCACAATCGTAAAAAGCCTTATCATAGCCACTGTAAAACACGTCAGTCAGTTTACTCCAAACTTAAAACAAGGCGAATGCACAGACATTGAAGCTGGCATATTGACAAATCAATTTTTGCAAACGCCGGCATGTGATTTTATGGTAAGCAGCATCAAATACCACTTAAAGGATAAAGGGATTCAAGTTGAAACAAGCTTTGAACCCATCATTGGAGGAAGCTACCACAAGCTAAAAATCGAAGTGATTTAATCACATAAAAAGCCCTGCACATGCAGGGCTTTTTTGTTAAGCTTAAAAGCACAATCCGCTAGAGTCATGGGATCAGCAAGAGGCATTTTACCCTTCAAGGTCGACGGCGACAAGTCGTAGCCGAGGGCGATAAAAGGCGAAACAGAATTACTTACTCCCTAAGAGCCTCCGCCGCACTAGCCCCACATTGAGGGCAAACACAATCAGGGTCCTTAAAAGAAGCACGACGGATATCTGCCGCAATTAAAGAATGACCGCACTTTTTGCAAATCACCGCATCCAAAGATGGCTTCAAGCCATGACCAACCGCCACACGGTCATCAAAAACGTAGCACTCACCTTCCCACATTGACTTTTCTTCCGGCACATCTTCCAAGTATTTCAAAATACCACCATCCAAGTGGTAAACCTCTTCAAAGCCTTGATCTAGCATAAAGGAGGTTGATTTTTCACAGCGGATACCACCTGTGCAGAACATCGCCACTTTTTTGTGCTTTTTCGTGTCCATATTTTCAGCAACCCACTGCGGCAGTTCCTTAAAAGTTTTTGTTTTTGGGTTTACAGCGCCTTTAAACGTACCCAAGTGAAGCTCGTAATCATTACGGGTGTCAATCGTAATCACATCCGGGTCACTAATTAGGTCGTTCCAGTCTTGTGGGCTTACATATGTTCCCACAATCTTTTTCGGGTCAGCTTTGTAATTCATTGGAATCGTTTCACGCTTCAACTTCACCTTAGCCTTTTTAAAAGGACGCTCGGTGGTAAAACTTTCTTTATGCGCCATTTCTTTAAAACGTTCATCACTGCGGATCATCGCCAAAACAGCGTCCACACCTTCTCTTTCCCCTGAAATGGTGGAGTTAATGCCTTCCGGCGTCACCAAAATGGTGCCTGTCACATCATGATCCATCATAAACTGCTTCCAAACAGGTTGAAGCTCTTCTGGGTTTTCCACCTCAACAAAGTGGTAAAAAGTGGCACAAACAATTGGGTCGTTTGCATTTTGAACAAGCGGAGACGGCTGAGCGTCCGCGTTAAGTGGTCTATATGTTGTCATTTCAATTCCCTCATCAGTATATGAAACATTAAATTGTTAAGAGCTTTTTAAAACATTTAACCCAGATTGTCCACAAAAAGAAAACCCTCCCAAAAAGGGAGAGCTTTCTACATCGATGTTAAAATTTTGGCGCTTTGTAAGCTTTGGGCTTCAAAAAAACCAACCTGTCAAAAGACAGATCATCATCTTCCACCCAGCTACCACCAACAATTAAGTGATTAACCAACACCACCAAGCGCATGTTGAGCACAACCCGTTCACCACGCGCTTGAGCCTCTTTGGCAAATTGCTCCAAAGTGCTTTGAGTAATAATAGGCAGACTTCGACCTGACGTGTCCTGAACAGACTTGATGTATTGGTAAGTTTTTAGCCGTTTACAGCCTTGAGCAATCACAGGCCCCGGGCTTTCCAACACACGTGCCAGGTATGGCTTCATATCACGGCAAGGGTCAACCACACTCAACTGAAATTGAGTGCTCGACTTCCCCTTATACGCCAACAGTACATTCTGCCAATAAGCAGAACTGTATTGATATACCTTGGTAACAACAGGCAAGCTTTCGCCATATTCCGTTTGATTGGAAATTTCAAAACCCAACAAACCGCCATAAACACGCTGACGCTCTTGACCGTCATCACGCTCATTTAACAAAGGCTCATAAGCATTTTCAATCGTTACAGTTTTAGTTACCAAGGAGCGCGTCACAGGTCTCCAAGCAACAACCTTCAAGCCATTTTGAACTTGAGATGTTGCAACTTCCAAAACCAAGTCACGACGACTATTGATACAGCGGTCACCCACTTTAACAATCACATCACCCACCTGAAGACCTGCCAATTTAAAACCAGATTCTGCCTTCAAATTTAAGATAGAAAAGCCCTGACAACCTTGTTCAACAAAAAATTGAGGGTATCCAGTAAGCCACTGAACATCAGCATCCATCAACCGATAACTTAAACCAAATTTTGGCACAAAAGGCGTTACCCCCTTAAGGTGTGACCGATAAGTATTTTCAACAATACCTGCCAAAACAGAAAAGCCCACACTTTCCGCAACCAACATTGGCCTAAAAGGCGTTGTAACATAACGCCCAAAAACCATGGTATTCACAGCAATAACTTCAAAAGTATTCTGTAAAACCAATGGCCCACCAGAATTACCCGAGTTGATTGCAGCATCTGTTTGCACATAAACCGTATAATTAGAAGACTGACTTCTCAACGGGTATGTCACAACACCAGAAGTAACCGATTGCGTTAACGCCAAAGGTGAACCAATGGCATAAACCTTCGCACCTTGCGGCGCGGAACTTAAGCGCAACTTAAAGGGCTTAACACCATCACACTCATCAATTTTTAAAATTGCCACATCGTGGACAGTGTCCACACGCACAACTTCCGCATCGTGAGACACCTGCCATTCACGGCCATTTTTGGACTTAAACTGAACGGCTTTAAGATTGACTACAGGCACTTTTTTGGCATTAGCACCATAGACAACATGAGCATTTGTGGTGATATAACACCCCTGAAAGCCAAGGTGCGACATGTCAGTTAAAAAACCACTTCCCGTTCCGCCACCAGCGTCTCTATAAGAAACAATCTGGTATGTCGCCGCCGTGGCCTCTTGCAAGTTTTGAGGATGCTTATCAGCAATTGTTGCATGCGCAACGCTGGTAAACACAGTAAAAGCCATACAACAAAGCATGGCATAAATTGATTGCCTTTTAAACATAAAGACACCTCCACAAGGAGTAGATGAAACCTCTATATCAAGAGGATTAAGAAATAAATTTAATAAAATTGAACAGCGAACGCGCTGATAAACGTTGAGGTTAGATTAAATATCCGCCTTCCAAGATAAACGAGGCAACACTTCAAAGCAAGATGTTTTTAAAAACAGGCCCGCTTGCGCAGGCCAATCACTTAAAATAAAAATTACGGATTCGGTGCAATTAAAAAACTGATTGTATCTGTATAAGTTCCATTTGGCACACCTAAAGGTGACCCTGTATCGTTCACGCGGACACGAATAGCATTGAGATTACCTCCACCACAGTTAATGACCTGGTCTGCCATATTAGGGTAATTAATTGTTGCACTATCCCCATGAGGCGTAAAACCACCATCATTGCCTTCATCAATTTCAACAAGGTATGGAATAGCGTTTGCAGAACCGTCCTGCATTTCATAGCCAGCACCTGCACCATTGCCAGACGTTAAAGTTAGGTCCACACCTGTGGAGTTGTTGTAGTGTACGCAAAAAACATTCGTCCCAGAAACATCCCCACCACCTGGCACATAAATGTTAAAACCATCGCCGTTATCAAGATCAATATCAATTAAATTTTCTACCTGAACCTGCTCTTGTACAATCAACTGAACGTCTGACGTCCCCGAAGATGTATTTGCTAATAGCCCATCTGTTGCCGCCCATACATTGGAAGACCTTTCTAAAAGGGACAGGACACTTAAAGCCAGCAACCCTCCCCCTAAAAACAACAATGTTTTAATACGCATCCTGCATTATCCTTTAATCTTAAAATAAAATTAAAAATACAAATGCAAGAACAAAGCCAACTTCAAATCATCGGACACAAAAAAGGCCTCTTAAAGAGGCCTTTTTATTGACTTCGTTACGCCGCCCTTACGGGTTTGGAGCAACAAGGAATGTCAATGTATCGTTGTATGTACCGTTTGGCACACCAAGTGGAGCACCACTATCGGTTACAAAAGTACGGATACTGTTGTTATCTGAACCACCACAGTTCAATGTTTGAGAAGCCATTGTTGTGTACTGGATAGTTGCAGCTTCAGCATGCGGCGTAGCACCACCATCATCACCTTCATCAACCTCAAGCTGGTAAGTAATGTTGTTACCACTACCATCAGTCATGATGTAACCAGAACCTGCACCGGTTGCAGAGCTAATTGTTAGGTCAACACCAGTAGCGTTGTTGTAGTGTACACAAAAAGCAGTCGTAGCAGATACATCACCACCTGTCGGAACATATGTGTTGGTTGTATCACCATTGTCCAAGTTCATGTCATCAATACCTGAAATTTGAACCTGCTCAGCCACAATCAACTGCACATCAGATGTACCAGAAGATGTAGCACCCAGTGTACCCTGCGTAGCAGCGTGCGCCGTAGTTGCGCCCAAAGCTAAAACAGCACTAGCCATTAGAATTTTAGACATTTTCATCGCGATTTTCCTTTCTTATTTAGCATCTAGCTTCTTGCCGGATACTCACATGATAGGTTAATAAAATAAGAAACGATACATTCGTAAACTTATACATTAAGTCACTATCAATATTTTTATTATACACATCTCAAACCCAATTGCGAATGAAAAATGTATAACGTGTTCACGTTTCTTATATAGCCCTCTATAAGCAATGGCCGTGCCAAGTTCATTTTTTTTATCATACTAAATAAACCAAACAGCACTATTCCCCTTACCTGAATTGACATGCAGCGTATTTATAAAAAAAATCAGACCTGTCAATTTTATAAACTGACAGGTCTAATATCGCAAACTGACGTTACTTATTTTTCGGGTTAATACCCACTTAGAGGGTCCACTTCAACCCAATCCCTCAGCTGGTTATAACCGCTAATAGCCCAACGAAGTGGAATGCTAGGGTCAATTTCAAACCGCCACGTTTCACCAGGGTAAATCCTTTTTCCTGTTAACTCCATACAGCCGTTACCATTATCAGATGAATAACAATACTCCCTCGTAAATCTAAAATCAGCTGCAATGTTTCCTTCATTGGTAAACACAATGCCACTTTCATCACGTACATGCGTCACTTTCAAGACAGGGTCTTTAGGTGAAACCAACACCAGCATACCAGCCGCTGTCACAATCTTAGTAGATGGCTTTATACTTTGAGCTTGTTCATTGTTTTCAAATTCTTTTTCAACTTCTCTTGGTTTAAAAGCCAGACGATACACAGTTTCTTGGTCGCCGTAGTCTTTTATGTAAACCAAGCGGACCGACCTTGTCTGCCCTGGCTTTAGCACAAAGTTTTTGGGTGCCAGCAAAAAATGCCCTTGTACAGGCTCAAACTGTGCAGTTTTTGCCGTGCGGTCACCAATATTCACATACCTAAAAAGCTCGGCGCCAATCTCAAATGTATCTTTAGGGTGATTGTTTCGCACTCTTAATGTTTGAAACTTCTTAGACCCTTCTAAAAAGTAACGCTGAACTGTATCAACCGAAATGTGCACTTGTGCATGAGCTTGTACCGCAAACATAAACAAACCAACAAACATAAAATAAATGAAACGCATGGTTTTGACCCTATTTTTATTATCTATTAAAACTTTGAATTAAGATTGCAAGTATCATACCCACTTTGAACGAACATAGCAACAAAGGCATCCCACCCGTTTGTCAGACAACATAAGTTTAATCATTTTTACAAAAATTATTCTTTATCCCCACGTTTCCGCCACTTATAGGATTCAACTTTTTACATGGTAGTGACAACAGTAAAAACAACCCATAAGATCATTCTTGAGTGTAACAACAAGAACGAGAAAAGTAACAGATAATGCAAGTGACAAGTTTGCCTAACAATATCTTAAACACCATCACGCAAATTGGCCGAGATGACCGCAAAACTTTGCGAATGCTGATCAGCCTTTACCGTGAGCAGGCACCTAACATGATTGCCCACATAAAGTTAAGTGCCAATGAAGCTGAACCGATGGAGCTGAAAAACGCAGCTCATAAGTTCAAAGGTGTGTGCATGAACCTAGGACTTACCCCACTGGGTGACATTTGCGCGGATATTGAACTGGCAGGCATGCAACAAAACTATGTGCGCGTGAATGCCCTGTGCGCACAATTGGAAGACTTGCACTACTTACTCATATCTCGCATGCTTAGCCTTTCCCACGGCTAAAGTTATTGCCGCTGTGCACTCACACAAAAAAAAGAGGCTTAACCCCAGCCTCTTTTTTTATTTTATATCACCGACACAGTTACGAAAGATCCAAAAAGTCTTCCGTGTCTTTAAGTGGGTGGTAATGTTTACGCTGTTCATCAAACGCCTTATGCACCGCCCAACCCATATCAATGGTAATTTGACGCATTGCATCTTTTAGCATTTTGCGCATACGTGACTCATCTTGCTTTGCACTTGGCAGCTGCCCTTTAAAGTTACCACGTGCTTCTGTGTACTCAACAGCTCTTGTTTCCTTTAACAAAATGCGACTTTGTTCGTCTCTTACCAAAAAGTCCACTTCAATGGTAATGGCATATTCCCCATGGCGCTTTAAAAAAGCATGCTGAATTTTAGCATCAAACTTACGCACATCCACTTCTAAACCAAGGTGAATCGCGGCATCATCTGGGTATGTCATGTAACGGTTTAAAGAAGAGCCAACATAATCTTCCAAACCTCTTACAAGACTCTCTTCATCATAGTTGTGAATCACATCTTCTTCATCCAGTATCACGCGCTCCTGCGGTGGGCGCATATCCGTCACTCGAATCAAGTGCAGTTTAAATTGCTCATCACGCATGGTGTCTTGCTTTGCCGCATCCGAATGGTAAACAACATCATCATAATTCAGCGAAAAACCATATTCCGGTGTTGTTTGATATGGCGAGCTGGAGCATGCCGCCAACATAAACGCCAAACCAAAGCCTACTGTTTTAAAATTCATCTTCATAGATTATCCCCTTCCCCATAATCTGACTTTGTTATTAAAGTCTCGCGCAACGTCCATCAAACATTCCTTATAGAGGCTTGACCACACTTCCGCTTCTTGCGCTTTGTTGTACTGCTGACGGTCTTGGTCGTGCTTCAAAACACCCTTTACCTTATCCAGCAGTGCAACCGCTTCATTACGTTCTTTCATGCAGCTAAACTTGCCCGTTGCCAACACCTTACCTTGCTCGTTTAAACCCGTTACATCAAGATAAAAAGAAAGTGTGTAGTGAAACTGCTCGCGAAATGCGGCATAATCCAACAATTCCACTCTCAAAGTTGCATCTTCATAATCATACAAAGTGCGACCATTGACATTTTTAACCAACGCCTTTGAAAACACATCTTCTTGGAATGGATACTGTTTGCGCTTGGACAGATGATCAATCAGTCGCGGCTCCACATTTTTAGGGCGCATATCAATCACATCGCCTATAAAAAAGTTGTAAGGTAATTTTACAGGTTTAGTTGGAACAGGCTTATTATAGTCCTGCGTGATGTTGGCCAAGTCAAACGACGTACAAGCTGTCAGCATGACAGCACAACCCAAAACACCCACTTTAAAAAAGTTATACATACTCTTTGCTACATTCTTTATTATTCTTCGTGGGCTTTAATGGCGGCCAAAACACGGTCATTACCGGCAAGGTCCTTAAAGCATTCCACCTTTGTAAACTTATTTTGCAAAAGGTGTGCCACAGTTTGTCGTTGATTATAACCAATCTCCAAAAGCAACAATCCACCTGGTTCAAGTTTATCATAAGCACTTTCTAAAAGGGAGCGGTAACAGTCCAACCCGTCTTCACCACCATCCAAAGCGCTCATAGGTTCAAAGCCTTTCACATCCTCCATAAGTGTTTGTATGGTTGATGTTTCAATGTAAGGTGGGTTGCTGACAATTACATGGAACGTCTCATCTACATTGTCCAACCAATGGCTTTTTTTTAACTGAACCCTCCCTGACAACCCCAACTTTTCCGCATTTTTCTGCGCCAAATCCAGTGCTGTGTCATTCATATCAACCCCAACCCCTTGAAATTGAGTCAGTTCTGATAAAATACTCAGCAAAATGGCACCTGTGCCTGTGCCAAGGTCAGCGACACGACCCTTAAAGTCAGCATCAGGAATCAGCGCGAGCAATGTCGCCACCAATGTTTCAGTGTCAGGTCTGGGAATCAAAACACCCGGAGCCACGTCAAAATTCAAACCCCAAAATTCCTTTTCACCTACAATGTAGGCCATCGGTTCATGCTTCAACCGGCGCTCAACCAACACCTTGAATTGCTGATAATCCGCTTCTAAAAGCGTTTCGTTTTCCTTTAAAAACAAATCAACCTTCGAAAGACCTGTAACGTGAGTCAACAACATAGAAGCCTCAAGCGAGGCACTTTCACTGACCTTTGAAAGCTGAACTGTTGCTTCTTTTAAGGCTTGCTGAATGATCATGCAGCATCGTCCTCACCCAGTGCAGCCAAACGGCGCACCTGATCTTCAGCAATTAAAGGCTCAATCACATCGTCTAAAGCATCGCCAGCAATAATCGCATCCAAACTGTGGAGGGTCAGGTTAATGCGGTGGTCTGTCACCCGTGATTGTGGGTAGTTGTAGGTGCGAATGCGGGCACTTCTATCCCCTGTACCAACTTGCGATTTACGCGCATCGGAACGTTCTTTATCCGCCGCTTCACGCTGTTGTTCATAAATACGCGAAACCAAAACCTTCATAGCCGTGGCTTTGTTTTTATGTTGAGAAGACTGGTCTTGGCACTGTGCTACCACACCTGTTGGAATGTGGGTAATCCGCACCGCCGATTCCGTTTTGTTGACGTGCTGACCACCCGCACCGGAGGCACGGTAAACGTCGATGCGCAAATCAGCTGGGTTAATGTCAATGTCCACCTCTTCTGCCTCTGGTAATACCGCCACCGTAATGGCCGAGGTGTGGATACGCCCTTGGGATTCTGTTTCCGGCACACGCTGCACTCGATGCGTCCCCGATTCGTACTTCATGCGACCAAAAACACCTTCGCCTGAAAGCTGAAGCACAGCTTCTTTAACGCCACCAATGTCATTTTCGCTGACATCCATAATTTGTGACTTCCAGCCCCTTGTTTCGGCATAACGCAAGTACATGCGCATGATATTGCCCGCAAACAAAGCCGCCTCGTCACCACCTGTGCCGGCGCGAATTTCAATAATAACGTTACGCTCGTCCGCCTCATCTTTTGGCAGCAGCATAATTTGAATTTTCTCTTCCAAGGCTGGAATGGCAGGAACAATTTCTTTCAATTCTTCTTCTGCCATTTCTTTCATGTCAGCGTCGTCGCTTTTCACCATCTCTTCTAAATCTGCCTTTTCTTTATAAAGGCCGGAAAGCTCGTGATAAGCCTCCACATATGGCTTTACTTCAGCATATTCTTTGTTCAGTTTGGTAAACTGCTCCATATCGTTTGTGGCATCGGGCTGACCCAGCAGGTTTTCAAGCTCTGTATGCCTGTCCACAACCTTTTTCAATTTTGGTAAAATATCCATAAAACTCGTATCCCCTTTAAAAAAATAACTTCTCACACTCAAACGGCTAATGCGTGGCCGTTTGGTCTAATCCTTCTTGACGAATCACATCCACAAACGGGCATTCTCCCTTTTGCAGTGAAGCTGCATCCATTTGTAAAAACTGAACCCTTGGACAGCGCAAACCAAACATCATACCCAGCACCATCTCTACACCCTTTGGTGGCACATAGCCGCTTTTAATCATCTGTGTCGGTTGATGTAAAATTTTATTCAACAGCAACCTTGTCGCCGCCTCCACCTCTGCACTGGCACCTGTGCCCAAAACTTCTTGGCGCACAGCCTCAAAAGAAGCACGAAGATGTTTAACCATATGTGCATTTTGACGCTCTGACGACCAACGGTCAAAAGCTTCAACCTCTTCTTCAATAATGCGCTGAGCATCTGCCACGTGTGCGGCACGCTTTTCTTTTGACAAGGCCACACTTTGAGCCAAACTGTCCATATCCAGCAATTCTACATTATTTAGCTGACCAACTGCCTCTGCCACGTTGCGTGGCACGGCCATGTCCACCACCAATAAGTTGGACTGACAATTTTGAAAATCGTTCTCATTTAAAATTGGCTTTTGCGCCGCTACACAAGTGACAACCGCCTGCGCCTTTGGCAACCATTTTAACATATCCGCGATCGGCGCGGCGGAATAGCCCAATTCCTCAGCCAACGACCACGCTTTTTGAATAGTGCGGTTAAGAATAAGAACATTTTGGTAGCCAAAACTGTGCAAGTGCTTAACAGCTGCACTGCACATTTCACCTGCGCCAATCACCAAAATAAAGGCATTTTTTTTGCCAGGGAGCTTTTGGTTTAACAAGTGCACTGCATTAGAAGCCACGCTGACAGGCTCTTTGGCTAAACATGTTTCGTGGCGCACCCTTTTACCAACGTGGAAGGCTGTTGTTAAAAACTTTTCCAAACCACTGCCAATAGAACCATGAACCTTGGCATCTTGATACGCCTTTTTCATTTGCCCCAAAATTTGCGGTTCCCCCACCACCATCGACTCCAACGAAGACGCCACCTGAAAACCATGGCGCAACATATCTTGACCAGTCTTTTGATAAACCGCGCCAGAAACATCCCCGCCGAGCTGACTGTTTAAAATCTGCAAAAGCTGAGATTGCGCCGCCTTGGCGCTGTGGGCACATGGGGCCACGGCATAAAGCTCGTAACGGTTACAGGTAGAAAGAACGTATAGCTCTTTTAGTTGAAGCGCCTTTTGCAAAGAAGTAACATTCAAATCGTTCAGCGCCGCACGCTTGTCTAAACTAGACAAGTGATGATCAACACCGATAATGAATGCGTTTTCTATCAACTTTAGGACCCTTTACAAACCCCGTATTCCCCACGGAACAGATCTACAGCGTCTAGGAATGTAAGCTCCTGCTGTGTGCCTTCTTCCATGTCTTTCACTTGGAAGATTTTCCGCTTCAATTCATCTTCGCCCACAATCACAGTGTAACGTGCATTGACCTTATTGGCCTTCTTCATCTGCGATTTAAAGGACGTTAATTCCAGCGGTAAATAGCAAGGCACACCATCCAACCTTAAGTTTTCTGCCAGTTGTAGGCAAGAAAGGTAAGCCACATCATCCATCACCGCAAAAGCCACAGGTCGTTCATCAGACATCTGCTGTTCCATGATTGATTCCAAACGCTCCATACCACAACCAAAACCAACGGCAGGGACAGATTCACCACCCATTTGCTCCACCAAACCATCAAAGCGACCACCACCTATGACCTGACTCTGCGCACCCAATCCTTCGCCATGAATTTCAAAGACTGTGTGGGTGTAATAATCCAAACCACGCACAAGTGAGGTGTCAATTTCAAATTGAATATCTAAAGCTTCCAAACCCTTTTTAACCGCATCAAAATGCTTTTTAGATTCTTCACACAAAGAATCCAAAGGCCTTGGAGCATCCTTGATAAAAGGCTTATCTTCCTTTTCCTTCGAATCTAAAATACGCAGTGGGTTTTTGCTTAATCGCTCTTGCGACTCTTTGCTCAACTGCTCTTGAACAGGTTCAAAGTAAGCCAATAATTTCTGGCGGTACTGCTCACGGTCTTCTTTCGTACCCAAACTGTTCAGCTTCACCACAATATCACCACTGAGGCCGACGGACTTCAACAGCGCAACACCAGTGGCAATCACCTCCACATCCGCATTGGGGGAAGCCACACCAAAACATTCTACCCCAATTTGATGGAATTGGCGGTAACGCCCTTTTTGTGGACGCTCATAACGGAACATTGGCGTGCCAACATAAAACAATTTAAGTGGTAAGTGCTGTTTTAAGCCATTGCTGTAAAATGCACGGACAACGCCAGCCGTTCCTTCCGGTCTTAACGCCATTTTTTCGCCATTACGGTCGTTAAACAGGTACATTTCCTTGCTGACAATGTCTGTCGTGTCGCCCACAGTGCGCATAAAAACGTCGGCATATTCAAAGACTGGGGTTCTAATTTCGCCATATCCTCTGGTTGCAAAAACCTGACGTGCCTTGTTTTCAATAAAAGCAAAACGCTTTGCCAATTCTGGCAAGGCGTCATAGGTTCCTCTTGGGTTTTGTAATGCTTTGGTCATCTCATCTCTTACATTCAATTAAAGTATTTTCAACTTAGCCAGCCACACGCTCTTCTTGTTTTGAAAGCCAGCGGTTGTAGGACTTTTCGTTAAGGCCTTCGCCATAAAAATCATAAATCAAAAAAGTGGGGTCGGCATTTAATCTTTTGATAACACCACCCCATGAAGGGCCTGCCTTGCCGTAAACTTCGCCATCAATAGTCATTTCCATCATATGGGGGCGTCCAAGGTCCATCACCACATTTTCACCTGGTGTTACCCAAACGGAGTGGCCTTTTTTAAGCACCGCATTTTGGTAAACACGGCCAGACTTTGTATTGTAAACTTGGTACCACGCATCTTCCTTTGCGGTTAACATCACGCGGGCATCTTGCGGTTTTGTGCCCACAAGTTTCACAGGTTTTTCAGCTTCAGGCTTAACGGTTGTAGACTCTGCCAACATTGCCGCTACTTCTTCATCGGTCAGGCCTTTTGTTTCAGCGCTGGCATCTTCAGGTTCATCACTGGATGTTTGATCTGTTGACTCAGGCGCTTTTGCAGCAACCACATCTTCTTTGATGATGCTTTGTTCAGCTTCATCTTCTGGCATGTTTTTAAAAATAAAAAACACTAAAACCAAGGCCACCACGAGCAAACCTGCAGAAACAAGGCGCATTAAAAGCTTTTTATCGGAAAGTGTGGGTGCTTGAACATCTTCCATCGTCGTGGTTGGCTTGCTGGGTTGCAAAGAAGAAATAAGACCACTTTGTTGCAAACGGTCCACCAAATGAGCATCATTCAAGCCCAAAAATTTTGCATAACTGCGTACGAAGCCCACAACATAAGTATTGCCCGGCAGTTCAGAATAGCTGTCTTTTTCAATGGCAGTGAGGTGTTCCACCTTCAGGTTTAGTTCTTCCGCAACGTCTGTAATTTTAAGCTCGGCTTTAAGCCTTGCCGCTCTCAGCTCTTTCCCTACACCAAATTCAATGGACATTTGACTCATAACTTTTTCAGCTCAACCTATTTTTCAAGTTTTTTATTCATTTGTGCGATGTCATTTTTATGACCGATACTATACACCAAAGACCCACCAAACGGTAGGACAAATTAAACACTTTCCACAAAAAAAGGTGGCCGGAGCCACCTTGGTTGCTTCATCAAATAAGCTTATAGCTTAGAAGAAAGAAGGCGAGAGCGGTTTTTGCGTGAACGACGAACAGCTTCACGAGCTTTACGTTGACGCTTTTCGAATGGTTTCTCACAGTGACGACGCATCTTCATTTCACGAAAAACACCTTCGCGGTTCAATGTCTTCTTCAAACGACGGAGCGCTTGGTTTACATCATTATTACGAACTTCAACCGTTACCATTACAGTCACCTCCTTTCCAAAAAATTTGTATTAAACTTTGCGCACTTTTGTGACGCACAATATGTGTTATGCACAATCCGCCTTCAAATTGCAAGCTTTAGTTTCGCAAAAAAGTTAAAAAAACACCTTTTTATGGCTTGTATTTTCACAAAATTCGCTTAATCTTTTAACCACTGGGGTAGAACAATAAAACAAGCGAGCTGAGTCCATCCATGGGTATTAAACACAAAAAAGTCAACTTTTTCAAACTTTTCCATTATGTTTTAAGCCATGGCAAAAACGTCAAAGAATCATTTGATAATTACCACTTGGTACGCCGCAAGTACATTGTGTCCCACGCATCCAAAGCTTTTAACCGCAACAAGCTAGAACCAGCACCTTTATTAAACCTGAGCCTACTTGACATTGGTTGCGGCACCAGCAAATTGGCTGAGGAGATGACTTTTCGCGGTGCGGACGTAACCGCCATTGACCCCCGAGGAGAATGCATTGAAACCGCCAAACGCCAAGCCGATGCTGACGGTGCCATTGTAGAATTTATTCAGTGCACCCCCAAGGAACTGGCCGCTCAAGGCAAAAAGTTCCACATTATTCTATGCATGGATGTTTTTGAATATGTTGACCACACCCGTGGCTTTTTAAGCGAACTTAAAAACCTGCTTCATGAAGATGGCGTAGTGGTCTTTTCCACCAACAATCGCAACTTCAGGTCATGGCTGTTGCACATTGTCTGCGCCCAAAACCTTTTTGCTTGGGTGCCCAAGAACACATACAAATTTAAAAGATTCCGCAGCCCTCAAAAACTACAGGGCAAACTTGAAGACAATGGATTTGAAATTGTCGATCTCTGCGGTGTATTTTTAGACCCCACCGCCAAACGTTGGCGCCGTTGCCCCAAGCCTGCGTCCCGCTACCTCGGGGCAGCTGTTTACAAAAAACACCCTTAATAAAGCAACTTAAAGGTACTGAAACACCACTTGGTAAACCAAGGCCAGCAACAAAAGCCCAAGCGTGATGGACTGCGGCAAAAAACTTTCAAACACACGCTTCAGCAGTTTATAAAAAACAGCCACCAGCAAAGTCCAAACCACCAACACAGGCAACACAAAAACAAAGCCATAAAAAGCGGCTTGCCCCATCACCTCCGTGTCGGTTGAAAAGCCAATAAGCTGATCCGACCACTTGTTTTGCGTGTACAACAAAACAGACAAACAAAAGCCCAACAACATGCCCACAAACGGCATGGCGGAAATGTCATCTTCTTTCTCGAGGGACACTTGCTGTGGCACAGCTTTAGCTGGGACACACAAATAAACCATCAACAACACCCAGCCACAACAAGCCAGCAAGGTCATAAATTGCACAAAACTTAAACCCCACATGTAAGGGTTTGCACCAAAGCTTGGCAAAAATGGGGTGGACGCTAAAAAGAACCCAACCGATAAAACCAAAAAGCTGGATAAACTGGCTGTGTAACCCCAAAAAACTTCACGACCAAGGTGGGTTTGTGGGTTGGCTTGCTTTAGTTTAAAAGCCATACTCATCACAAATGCAAACAACACCAAAAAACCCAAAACACCTGTAACACTGGTTACAGCAGACAGACCATCCAACATCACCAGCCCAATATTTTGTAAACCTTGACCCATTTAATAACGCCTTTGAAGTTTAAAATTTAATTTTTTACGCTTTAAGCAATGGCTCTAAACCGCCTTTTTCATGCAATGCGTACAAGTCATCGCAACCGCCAATATGTTGATCATCAATAAAAATTTGCGGCACAGTGTGGCGACCATTTGCTTTAGCGATCATTTCATCACGCTTCTCAGGCTGAGCTGCAATGTCAACCACGTCAAAAGTTTGACCAAGTTTTTTAAGCAGGTCCTTCGCCTTTACGCAAAAAGGGCATGTTGGTTTGGAATAAATAACAATGTTCGCCATTTTTTCATCCTTTTTATTTTCTAATTTACAGTTGGTTTTTCCACATATGCAATGGTAAAAACGGCCACCTCCTTCGCCCCTGCTTTTTTTAAGCATTTGGCGCAAGCATCTGCGGTACTGCCAGTTGTCCATACATCGTCCACCAAAAGAATAGACTTGTCTTGCACATCAATCAAGACCTCAAACGCATCTTTTAAATTTTGTTGCCGTGCTTTTGCACTTTGCCCCACTTGCGGCTTTGTGGGTCGCACACGGCGCAACCCTGTTAAAGAATCATCAAAAGTGGCATAGCGGCGCAAGGCTTTGACCAGCTCGGCCGATTGGTTGTACATCCGCTTTATCAAGCGCTCCCGGTGCATCGGCACCGGTAATACCAGCACATCTTCATGCAAGCAGTTTTTGAAGCGATCTTGCGACACTTGCGCAAGGGCGTGGGCATATTCCGGCTTATCCGAAAATTTCATCGCGGTAATTAAAAGCTTCACCGCCTCGTCATACAAAAAGGGTGCATCAAAACGGTCCACATAACGAGGCAGCGGTGGCTCAGCCACGGTGTTAACATCCCACTCTGGCAACTTGCCATAACAACTGGCACAAACCCCCATGCGTGTCGTTTGTTGCAACAGCTCAAAGCATACAGCGCAACTGCTTGGGGCAACAAATTGCATTAAACCTTGATAAAGGCGTTTTAATTTGTGTAAATAGGTGCTGGACTTGGCAAATAACATAACGGAAATCATACTCAAAATTGAGCAAAAAACCAAACATTTCAATTCAGTTTGAACAAGAACCCTTGTTGTTCCCACCCCTTTTGGTACAACAACGCTTTAACCAATGCGCCAAACATTATGACCACGACAACGCCATTGGTGAAGAAATTGCCAAACGCCTGACCGACCGGTTGGACGACCTTAAACGCCCTTTTCACACCGTGCTGGACCTTGGCGCTGGCACAGGCACCGTGGCCAACTTGGTGCAACAAAGCCAAAGCAATTGCAATATTGTGACCTTGGACTTTGCCCACAATATGCTGAAGCAAAGCCCCCATTTAAACGTGCTGGCCAACGCCGAAGGCGCACTGCCCTTTGCAGATGAAACCTTTGACCTTGTCATCAGCAATTTTTGCCTACCCTTTATCAATGACATTCCAAAATTTTTACACAGCGCTGGCAAGGCTTTGAAAAAGGACGGGCTATTTATGGCCACCACCCTTGGGCTGGAAAGCTTTAGGGAGTTTAAAAAAAGCGCCGAAGCTGTGGGTTTAACTGGCATGCGCACCTTCCCCTTGCCGGACATTCAATCTGTCGGCGCTGCGGTGCAACGGATTGGCTTTGCCCTACCAGTTATTGACCGAGATGTCATTCAAGTTTCTTACCCTTCCTTGCAAGACTTTTATCAAGAATTAAAGGCTTTGGGCGCAACCAACATCCACCCACAGCGCCCCAAAGGCTGCACACCACCAAAAAAATGGCAAAAGATGGAAGAACATTACCTTAAAAATTACAGCACCGCCGATGGCGAAATTTTGGTAACGCTGGAGGTGATTTATATCCACGGATTTCGCCCCCATCAAAGCCAACCCAAAGCCCTCAAACCGGGCACAGGTCAAAAAAGCTTGGCACAAACACTTAAATCCACTTGAAAAGTTCATAAAAATTCACATAATAAAGCTAAATTTACCAGACCTTTTCGAGGCAGTTTATGCAGCAGTTCCCACAAACAACAGCTGTCATAGACAGCTTAAAAACAATTTTACTTCCCCACCCCATCAACTGTGAAGTAAGCTTAAGACTTCACAATGTTGGCTGGAAACCACTCAAAAGCGTTGGCCTTTTTAGCGATATTTATCTGTCCAACTGTGAACAATTCATCCTCCGCCTTGGCCATGATGATGACAAATCACTCAAAGACAGCTACCCCTATCATGCTCAAAATTGCATTCAACATCCCAACAATCCTTACTTCCAAAAGATGTATTGGCACTGTTATCACAGCCAACACCAAACAGGAAAGATTGACAAGTCCATGAACATCTCCTTGATGGAGCCTTTACAGCCTGTGGCAGAAAACAGCCCCGCAGCTGAGGAGAGGGAATATGTTCAAAAGTCACTCCGCTGTCGCTATGAATACATAGACTACAACCCAGATGACTTACCCCCACCCAACCCTTTGCTTCATAGAACTGTGCAACTGCTGAAAGCAACAGCCGAAAAGCACAACCTGCACTATGACATGCAAAATGACAATTTTATGATGCGTTCAGACGGCCATCTTGTCATCCTCGACCCCTTCCAATAACCCCCTACCGAAGCAAAAGCCCCTTTTGACGGGGCTTTTTTAATGTAATATTGCGCTTCATAATGTGCTGGATTTGTCCATCAGCCATCCAGCCAATTCACCTGTGCAGGATTGGGGAACCGGTTGGGTTCAGGGTAGTTACAGTCAGGATGACCGATGTATAACAGCCCCATAATTTGGTCGCCCATTTCAAGGTTAAAACTGTCATCACCGCTTTGGCAAAGTGCCTGCACTTGCGGAAAATGGGTTAACGATCCACTGCGCCAAATACTGCCCAATCCAAAGCCATGAGCCGCCAAACTCATATTTTGCAAACAGGCGGCAACCGCGGCGTAGTCTTCCCACGGTGGTGGGTTTTTCTTACCCCGCCCCACAGCGCACCAAACCATCACAATCACCGGCGCCCTAAAAGGTTTTTGGGCAATTTTTTCCAATTTTTCAGCGCTAAAATCTCTGTTGGATTGCTTGTAACCTTCAACCATAGCGTCAGCCAATTTTTGCCGACCGTCACCTTCAAAAACCACAAAGCGCCACGGGTCGGTGCGTTTGTGGGTTGGCGCAAAAGTGCCTGCCTCAATCACCCGCTCAACCAACGACCTTGAAACCGGCTGATCCGTCACCTTAGCAATGGACCGGCGCGAAACCAGCGACGCAAAAATGTCCTTGGTCATGGCTTCACCTTACGCAGTTCCACTTCACCGCCGGCTTTATCCGTTAGCTCATAACCTTTAGAGATAATTTCCGCCTTCAAGCTATCTGCCAACGCCCAGTCTTTATCAACCTTGGCTTGCTTGCGCTTTTCAACCAAAGCTTGAACTTCAGCGTCAACATCCGAAACAATCCCAAGGTATTCAGCAGGGTCTTGCTGAAGAAGGCCGAGAACCTGAGCATCCGCCATCAAATTGGATAAAATTTCACCCTCAACATTCGTCATATCACTATTCAAAGATGACATTTGACCTTCAATTTGCGCTATTGCGAGCGGTGTATTTAAATCATCACTCAAACTATCACGCATATAACTAGAAATCTCCGTACCATCCTGACGTGGCAAATCAACTGTCTGACCAACCCTATAAAGAGTGCCATACCAGCTTTTCAACTTCTCCTCCGCGCGGTCCAACGCCTCTTCTGTCATATCCACAGGTTTGCGGTAATGGGTGGAAAGCATCCATAAGCGAATCGCCTCGCCCGAATATTTTTCTAGCAAACTGTGAATGGTTTTGAAGTTGCCAAGAGATTTACTCATCTTCTCGCCGTCCACGTTGATAAACGCGTTGTGCATCCAGTAACGGGCATGGTCGCCACCGCAAGAGCCCTTGCTTTGGGCAATTTCACATTCATGATGGGGGAATTTAAGGTCCTCGCCACCGCCGTGAATGTCAAAACTGTTGCCAAACTTGTTGTGCGCCATCGCCGAGCATTCAATGTGCCAACCGGGGCGACCGGCATTGACCTTGTTGCCGTCCTTGTCTTCATATTCAAACGACCAGCTCATCGGCTCGCCCACTTTGGTGGATTTCCACAGTACAAAGTCAGTCGCATGGCGCTTATCGTCGGAAACGGCAACACGTTGACCTGCCTGCAAGTCTTCCAAGGTGTTGCCCGAAAGCTTGCCGTAGCTTTCAAATTTTGTGGTGTCATAAAGCACGTCGCCACTTTGGCCAATGTAGGCAATGCCTTTATCCAGCAACGTTTTTACCATGGCAATGATGTCGTCAATATGCTCGGTCACCCGTGGTTCGTGGATGTTTTCATCATCCGCACTGCCCAGCACGTTCAAGGCCTTCATGTCTTGATGGTAAACCTCAATGAATTTTTGTGGTAGGTCCTGCCAATTTTGGTAATTTTGATCACCAGCTCTTTGGATAATTTTATCGTCGACATCGGTAAAGTTGCGCACATAGGTTACTTTGTTGCCTTGCGCTTTTAAAAAGCGGTAAAGTGTATCAAACACAATGGCAGGGCGGGCATTGCCAATATGAGCATAGTCATAAGGCGTGACCCCGCAGACGTACATTTTCACTTCACCTGGAGTGATCGGTTCAAAGGTTTCTTTTTGCTTGTTGAGGGTGTTATAAATTTTCATTTTTAAATCTTTCTATCATCGAATATGTCAAAGGGTTTAGGTTTAAATTCCTTAACAACAACATCGACAACAGTTTAAAAATTTATACATCACATCTACCTTATTTAAGAGACTCTTCCAGCCTTTGCTGTGCCACAGCTTCGCCCATAACCGTCAACAAGGATGCCATTTCTGGCCCTTGCTTTTGACCTGTCAGCGCAATGCGCAGTGGCATAAACAATTGCTTACCTTTGCGCCCTGTTTGCGCTTTTAATTCCGCTGTCCAGTTTTGCCAAGTTTCTGCCGAATATGGACCTTTTGGTAACATTTCAAGCGCCACCTTAATGTATTCCACATCGTCGCCGGCCAAAGATTCTTCGCCCATTTCACGGTAGCACATGTTGTATTGCTCTTGCAGTTCGCTCAGCAGTTCAATGTTGCCTTTTACAGCGTCCCAAAAGACTTCCAGCTCAGCTTCTGACTTAGAGGAATTTAAAAAACCTTCTAAGTATGGCTTCATTTCCGCATAGCTGGATTGACGGATGACCGTGGCGTTCACACGTTTGAGTTGGTCATTGTCAAAACGCACCGCACTGCGACCCATTTTGGTAAAGTCAAAGTTTTGTGCCAAATCGTCCACCGTGCCAACTTCTGGCATGGCGCTAAAGCCCAAACTGGTCATGTATGTCAAAATGGCTTTGGGTAGGTAACCCTCTGCGCGCAACTGCTGAATGGACAAACCGTCCAAACGTTTTGAAAGCTTACCACCGTCCTTATCAAGCAGCATCGGCATGTGCGCCATTTGCGGCACCTTGGCGCCCAGCGCTTCAAAAATTTGCACCTGAATTGCCGTGTTGGTAACGTGGTCTTCCCCACGCACCACATGGGTGATGTTTTGGTTAATGTCGTCCACAGCGCCAGCTAAAGCAAAAATCGGCACACCGTTGGAGCGGACAATCACTGGGTCTCCGCCCAAGTTTTTCGCTTCATATTTAACGGCACCACGCACCATGTCTTCCCATTCAATGCTGCTGTCATTCAGTTTAAAGCGGATCACCGGTTCACGACCTTCAGCCTTAAACTTTTCCTTTTCCGCATCGCTTAGGTCACGGTGGCGGTTGTCATAATGAGGTGGCAGACCTTGCGATGTTTGAATTTTACGCATCAAGTCAAGTTCACCCTTAGAAACGTAGCACTCGTAGGCACGGCCATCATCAAACAGCTTTTGAATGGCTTTTTCATAGTCGCCACGCACACTGCGCTCATTGGTGCGATATGGGCCAAATTCGCCACCCTTTGTTGGGTCCTCGTCTGGGGTCATTCCCAGCCATGTTAGGTCATCTAAAATTTGCTGTTCAGCGTTTTCCACCTCACGTGAAATGTCAGTGTCTTCCATCCGTACAACAAAGGTGCCACCATGCTTGCGTGCATAGAGAATGTTTGCCAATGCTGTACGCACGTTCCCAACGTGGAGTTTACCTGTTGGGCTGGGTGCAAAACGTACGCGTACCATCAAATTTTATACCTTCAAATTAAATTAAATTTATTGTGTTAAAAAATATACCGCACTTTAGGTGAAAAGTGAACATCCATCAAGGGTTTCTTTTAAATTATATTATTCCTTGAGGGTTCTTTAAAAATGCTTTAGTCTTAAATAGTATTCAATTTACCTTAACTTTTAAGTTTCAACACTTTTTCTTCCACACATTTTTGTGAGGTAACCCCTATGACTGATAAAAACAACCCAAAATCCCCACAGGATCACTTCCCCCTGTCGGACGATGACATCATCGTGTCCGACCATGCCAAACGTTTGATCGAGCAAGAACGCCAGTTTATTGAGCAAGAACGGCCGATGGAAAAGTTAGAAGCCCTTTATTTAAAAACAGGCCCTAATGACTTTTTCACCCGGGTGAACGGCGCAGGGCAATTTACCCTCTACCGCAGTGAAACCCCAAGAAACCCGGCAACATATGTGATGCTCAGCGCCCGCATTTTAATTCCATTTATGCCCAGCAAAGGCATTCACAAGCCCGAAGTTTCCATACGCTTTACGGTGACAAAAGGGCAAAAGCGCTTTTACTTTGCACGCCTTGCAGGGGTTGACCTGCCGGACGGCACCAAAAGCTGCCAAGTTTGCGCCATCCCACATGACTGTGATGACACCTATTTTTTTGAAAACAACCACGGCAAGGTGCACAAAGGCACCGAGCTCAGCACCCCCATCACGGTGGAGGACTTGGGCTTGATTACAAGGTTAAACAAACACGACCTTGTCGCCGCCTTGCGTTTGGCTTCAAAGCTGTTTTGTGACGACATTGAACTGTACGACGTGTTAAACCACCTGCAAAGCTCGGTTGAGCAATTCGACATTTAACAAAAGCCCCTCAACGAGGGGCTTTTTTCATGCACTGTGCGTGCATTATTTATTTTCACCTTTTACAAAACAATCCTCACCATTGATGGAGGTAAAGTATAGCCGTCCCTCATCCCCCCAAACGCCTTGGTTGTCACAAATAGCACCTAAAACAGTCAACTGACCGCTTGCAACCTCCATCTCAAAGCTTTGCAATACTTTTAAAACCTGTGCTTGGACATTGCGTGCTACATTTAAGGTGACAGTGTCAGATTCTGGCAGCTGGCTGTGTGCCTGCACCTGCATGTAATCCGCTTTCAATTTTTCCAGTTCATTTTTTAAAATAGCCCGTTCAGATGAAAAATCCGCCATCGACGCTTCAACGGCACCACAACCAGTGTGACCACACACCACAAAAAACTTGGTTTTTAAATGGTCCACATTAAAGGCCAAAGTTGCCAGCACCGCATCATTCACCACATTTCCCATGGTGGCAGGGCCGCCAAAAACTTCCCCCAGCTCAACTTTTTCGCCACTCCAAGCGGTCTCAGCGCAGCGGCTATCGCCACACATCAACACATAACACTCAGGGGACTGACCACCCTTCAAAGCCTTCAACTCATCACGGTACGCTTGAACAAACCCTTCATTTTTGCTCAAACGTTTTTGAATAAACCTTTCAACATCTTTACGCATTTGATCCCACCCCAATTATCCATCACAGTTATGATATGATTATAATTCAAAACATAAAAAACAAGCATTAAACATTAAAATTCATGCACTTATTTTCAAAAATCAAATAACCTTTGCTTAAAAGTACACAGGTACGATACAATCCTCTTAAACAAAAAATCAACCAAAAGCAGCCATTTATGATACGACAGCGCATTTTCATCATCATCTCCATTTTCATTATCATCACTGACCTGACATTTGTATGGCTGAACCATCAAGCCAACCAAAAAGACTTTGAGCGTGAAATTACCCGCAAAGGAGAAATGGCCTTCGCCTCCTTTGACCGCTACTTAGACAACACCTACAAGTCCATGCTCAAATTGGCGCACTTTGTCGCAAATGACCAAATGGTAAAGCAAAAATTTGTCGCAGGTCGGCAAGCCTTTTTAGAAGATGATGACAAAGAGGCCGCCCAACAACGTAACAACCTATATAATTATTTAAGTGATAGCTGGCACGCCTTGCAAAAACGGTATTTTGTCCGCCAACTACATTTTCACATTGGCCCTGGTGATTACTCCTTTTTAAGAGTACACAAACCCAGCAAATTTGGCGATGATCTATCATCCATTCGCCACACCATTGTCGACAGCATTCAAAACAATCAAGAAGTGACTGGATTTGAATCAGGGCGTGTATACTCTGGCCTGCGTGGCGTTGTCCCCATTACTGACAATTCAGGCAAACCAATTGGCGCCTTAGAAGCCGGTTCCTCTTTTAATGACATCATCCAAGATCTCAACAAAAGCCTCAGCAGTGAATTTGCCATCTTGCTGGATACCGACTACATGAAGGAAACCATGTGGCAAGAACGGCTTTATAATTTCTATCGCAAAAACCCACCTGTTAATAATTTATATGTGGAATCCGCAACCAGTAATTTTGTGAAGGATATTTTACGCCATGAAGACCTTGATAAACTGCGCCCACAACTGCAACACCACCACCTTGAAATGTTTAACCAACACTTTGTCGTGTACAGCAAACCTTTATATAGCTACCAAAAGCTGCGTGACAATGACCCCAAACCTGTCGGCTATATCTTTTCATGGGAGGACATCACCCCGCTGGTTAGCCTTCAACAAGAAGCTTTGATGCATAACATTTTGTTTGCTTTGATTGCCTTAATTATCATTGAACTAACCCTGTTCAATGGCCTTAAAATCACAACCGAGCGATTTGAAAAAGCCATCAAAAATGCCAATCAAGACCTTCAAATTAAAAACAGGCGCCTTGAAAACTTTGGCCGCACCTTATCCCATGACCTTAAAGTACCGCTCAGTGCCATCACAGGGTATGCCGATTACAGCCTGACACTTCTTAACTCCATTGACAGTAGCCCTGCACAAAAAGAAATGCATGAGTCACTCCACAACATCAAGCAAGCTGGATTGCAAATGGATGCATTGATTACAAACTTGTTGCAATATGCCCATGCTGGCATTTCTGACAAAACCGACATCACCGTGACCGAGCTAGTGCAAAAAGCACAAAAGAACATTACAGAAAACATTGAAGAATCCAACCTCACAGTGGACATCCAACAAAAACAAATCAAAGTTTATGTGAACGAATTTTTATTCACGCAAGTATTTGTGAACCTGCTGGCCAACAGTGTTAAATACAAAAACCCCGACCTTGACCCCAAGGTTTCCATCCGTGTCACCACCCAGCCGGACCACCGCATTATTTACTATCAAGACAATGGCGTAGGCATCCACAAAGATGACCTGCCAAACATCTTTAAAAAAGGTTACCGTGCACGCAACATCTCCAGCAAGATAGAAGGCTTCGGCATTGGTTTACACACAGCGCAAAAAATTGTTGAAGATCACGGCGGTGAAATTACAGCCACATCCACAGAAGGTGAAGGAACATTGTTCACCATCACCCTGCCCTTAAAAGGCAAATAGGGCTGTAAGGTTACAAACAGTGACGGGACTGACACTACGTTCATGCCTGAAACAGGCATGCTAAACTCGTAACGGGTTTTAACAAAACCCTAACTACGTTTTCAAACCCGCTGTACTTGTCGCAGCGTAACCTTTGTTACGGCTTTGGCTTCGCCCAAGCGTTCTCACCCTATTCCGCACAAAAAAAATCAGCCATAAAGGCTGCTTTTTTAAAAAGTGGCGGAAGTGACGGGACTCGAACCCGCGACCCCCAGCGTGACAAGCTGGTACTCTAACCAACTGAGCTACACCTCCGCACAGAGTGTGTTGGTAAAAAATGGTGGACAGTGAGAGGCTCGAACTCCCGACCTACGCGGTGTAAACGCGTTGCTCTACCAACTGAGCTAACTGTCCCTTACCAACGGACAAACTTTTACACCGTTCCACCCAAAAGCGCAACCCTTTTTTTTACTTTTTTTTAATTAAAGCGCCAAACACCTCTTAACACCCTGATTTTATGCCGATAAAAAGCGCATTACCAAGGCTTTTTAAAATTTTAACAACAATAACACTTGTTATTTGCACAACTATGCACTATCTAACCTAAACAGTTTACAAAAGAAAGCTGTGACTGGGCAAAAAAGCCCAAGGCGTGCGCCCTAACATTGCAACACTCTGTTATAAGCGAACGCACCATGCGTTAGAAGCAATCAGGCTTTTAGCAGACCCTAAAATTACAATGTTAGAAATAAAATGCAAAACTTTGAAAACCTTCATTTGAATGAAACCTTACTTGAAAACCTGAACAAGGCAGGCATAACAGCGCCAACCCCCGTTCAGGCTGAAGTCATCCCACAGGCCTTAAAAGGCAATGACGTAGTGGCCGCAGCCCAAACAGGGTCAGGCAAGACCTTGGCATTCTTACTGCCGATCATTCAAAACAACCTTGAGCATTTAAACCGCAAAAAGGACAAAAAATTCCCGCACAGCCCACGCGCGTTGATTTTAACCCCAACCCGTGAATTGGCTGAGCAGATTTTTAAAGTGGCTCAAGGCCTGACCAAAGGTACAAAAATGTTCACCACATGCCTTACCGGTGGCGTGCCAATTATGAAGCACAAGCGCTTGCTGAAAGGCAAGTTCCACCTTGTGATCGCCACCCCTGGTCGCCTGCTCGACCTCATGCAACAAGGTGACATCAGCTTAGACGAAGTTTCCACCTTTGTGCTTGATGAAGCGGACCGCATGCTAGACATGGGCTTCCGTTACGACATTCAAAAAATCGCCAGCTTCACCTTCCAACCTCGTCAAACATTGCTACTGAGCGCCACGTTGGACGGTAAGGTGAAAGAAATGATCGACAACCTCACCCATGAACCACAAACCATTAAGCTGACCACCAACCAAGAGGTGCACAGCAACATCGAACATGGGGTGTACAAAATTGCTGGCAAGGATCAAAAAAACCACATGCTGAAAAACTTCTGCGATGATGGTTCCATTTTCCAAGCGGTTATTTTCACCAACAACAAGTTTCAAACCGAACGCTTGGCGAGGTTCATTCAAGGCCAAGGCGAAAAGGCAGAATTTCTACATGGTGACATGCGCCAAAACGCACGTAAAGCGGTGGTTAGACGTATGCAAAATGGCCAAGCCCGTTTCCTTGTTGCAACCGACGTTGCCGCCCGTGGACTGGACATTTCAGCCCTGACACACGTCATCCACTATGACCTACCACAAGTGGACGAGGACTACATCCACCGTTCAGGCCGTGTTGGTCGTAACGGTGCGGAAGGGATTTCCTACGCTTTGGTTGGCCAAAACCAATTGGGTGACCTTAAAAAGCTGGAAAAATTCATTGGCCGTAGCTTGGACGTTAAAACCAACCCAGAAGACCTGCCAGAAGAATATGTGGCGCCAAGCGAGAAAAAGCGTGGCCGTGGTGGCAAGGCTGCATCCTCCAGCCGTGGCAGAGGTGACTTTAAAGGCAATGGCGGTGCAAGTGCTGGCCGCAGCCGTAAAAAACAACCAACAAGGAAGAAGAGCCTATCTGCCAACAAACCACGTGAAAGCTTTGGCAGTTCTAAAGGCACTGGCAAGCCAAAAGGCAAAAGCATGGGCAAATCCACAGGTAAACCTATGGGTAAGCCAGCTGGCAAACAGCGTAAAGGCTCTAACAGCAGCAACACCCACCAGTTTTAAGACAAACTGGTAAACCAAAAAAGCCTCCTGTTTAGGAGGCTTTTTTTATGACATCCAATCAAAAAACATTAAAACATTTTCATCAAAACTTTGGCCATTGGCACATCTGCTTGAGGCATAATATCGGCATAGCCTTCCAAGTCCTGCACTTTAACCCATGCAAACTTTTGGTTTTCAAGCGCTGTAATTTTCCCCTTCCAGCGGGATACCTTGAATAGGTACATCAACAAGTTCTTCCCTTCGATGGATTTGGTACAGCTGACAAAAGTTAACGGCTCCACATGTTCTGGCGACACTTGAATGCCCAGCTCTTCCCCCAGCTCACGCATTAAGGCGGTTTCGGGTAGTTCGCCTTCTTTCAGCTTGCCGCCGGGGAATTCCCACAATCCCGCCAAAGCTTTACCTTCTGGGCGCTTAGCCAGCAACACCTCCCCTTCCAAGTTGAAAATAGCCGCTGCGCTGACATGCACGGTTGGCACAAGGTCCACCTTGGTTTCCACCACATCAAAACCGTGGGTCGGCTTACGCCCCACCCCTTTTTTAAGGAAGCTTTTGCTCCACACGTCCTGAATTTTGGTTTTTGCCCTTGCCATGTCTTTTCTCTCTTTTTGAATATATTCAAATTAAAGTACTTAACCTCACTCATCCCAACAAGTTGTTGCTTTTAAAAACCAACGGCTACAAAACTGTAGCCGAGGGTGAATAAAAACGAAAAGGTCGCCTATAATAAAGCTTCTCGTTATGCGCTTTTCTGCACATTCAAACGACCATGACAGTGCTTGAATTTCTTGCCACTGCCACAAGGACATTTTTCGTTACGGCCCACTTTCATGTCGCCATAAGCGGCACCTTGCTCGCCAAATGTTTGCGGTTCAGCATTTTCGTATGCATTGGGGCGCGCGGCCTCACCTTGTTGGATGAACGCTTCACGGTTATCTTCCGACACTTCCACACGGGAAAGCAACATCACCGTTTGCTCACGAATACCCGTCAGCATGCCATCAAACATGGAGAAGGCTTCCTTTTTATACTCCTGCAATGGGTCCTTTTGACCGTAGCCACGCAAGTGAATACCCTGCCTTAAGAAGTCCAAGCGCTGTAAGTGCTCTTTCCACTGGTTATCAAGTACCTGTAGCAGCAAGTTCTTTTCCAGCTGGCGCATCAACACCGCACCTAAACGCTCTTCTTTTTCTTGCCATGCTTTTTCAACCAAGGCCTTTAGTTGAGTAAACACTTCATCAGATGATGCCTCTTCTTCCACCCATTTTTCAACATCGCATTCAATGTCATAAAGGCGGATCATGTCCTCTTTCAGGCCTTCCACGTTCCACTGTGAAGCAAAAGTGCCTTGCGGCATGTGGATGGCGCAAATGTCTTCAAGGGTTTCTTCTCTAAAGTTAAGGATAATATCATCAATAGATTCCGAATCCATCACTTCAAAACGCTGTTCATAAATCACCTGACGTTGTTCGTTCAACACGTCATCATAACGCAGCAATGACTTACGAATTTCAAAGTTGCGGGCTTCAATTTTACGCTGTGCTGTTTCAATTGCACGGGAAACCAAACGGCTTTGAATCGCCTCATCTTCTGGCATATCAATTGACCCCATGATCACGTCCAGCTTACCGAAAATGCGCATCAAGTTGTCTTGTAGGGAAATGTAGAACACAGAAGACCCTGGGTCACCTTGACGGCCAGAACGGCCACGCAACTGGTTGTCCACACGGCGAGATTCGTTACGCTCTGTGCCCAACACACGCAAACCGCCCAAGCTGAGTACGTCCGCTTTTTCACGCTCGTGCGCTTCTTGAATGGCTTTTTGTTCAGCTTCGTCCTTGGCATCACGCAGTAACAAGTCCAAGCTACCACCCAACTTAATATCAGTTCCACGACCCGCCATGTTGGTGGCAATGGTTACCGCACCAAGACGACCTGCTTGAGCAATAATTTCCGCCTCACGTTCGTGGTGGCGTGCGTTTAATACTTCGTGCTTCACTTTGTGCTTTTTAAGAAGTGCGGAGTAATGCTCACTGCGCTCAATGGAAGCTGTACCCACCAAAATGGGCTGACCACGCTCGTAACATTCACGAATATCACGGACGATGGCACGGTCCTTTTCTTCAATGGTGCGATAGATAATATCCGCCACGTCATCACGCGCAACTGGCACATGGGTTGGCACCACCAACACTTCTAAACCATAAATGGTTTCAAGCTCTTCAGCTTCGGTGTCCGCTGTACCGGTCATCCCCGCGAGCTTGTCGTACATTCTAAAGTAGTTTTGGTATGTGATGGATGCTAAGGTTTGGTTTTCATTTTGAATGTCCACCCCTTCTTTGGCTTCAATGGCTTGGTGCAAACCGTCGCTCAGTCGGCGGCCTTCCATCATCCGACCTGTAAATTCATCCACCAAGGCCACTTTGCCACCTGTTACCAAATAGTCCACGTCCTTGCTAAAGCACTTGTGGGCACGCAAAGCTTGGTTGAGGTGATGCACCAGCATCACATGTTCCATAGCGTAAAGGGATTCACCTTCTTTAATCAAGCCCATCTTGCGCAAAATAGCTTCCGCCGTGTCGGTGCCGTCTTCCGTTAAAGTGGCGTTTTTGCCTTTTTCGTCCACTTCGTAATCTTCACCTTCGGTCAGCTGTGGCACCACTTTGTCCACCACTTTATAAAGGTCGGTCTTGTCGTCGGCAGGGCCAGAAATAATCAACGGCGTGCGCGCCTCATCAATTAAAATACTGTCCACCTCATCAATAATCGCAAAGTTAAGTTCGTGACGGCCCGTGCGCTGTTCAAGGCTGTAAGCCATGTTGTCACGCAGGTAGTCAAAGCCCAGCTCATTGTTGGTGACATAGGTAATGTCACAGCTGTAAGCATCACGGCGCTCTTCCCCACTGCGGCCTGCTACCACATAACCACAGCTTAAACCAAGGAAGTTATAAATCTCCGCCATCCACTCGGCGTCACGCTTGGCAAGGTAATCGTTCACTGTCACAACGTGGACACCTTTGCCTGTTAAGGCGTTTAGGTAAGCCGGCATTGTCGCCACCAATGTTTTACCTTCACCTGTTTTCATCTCCGTCACTTTACCACGGTGCTGAATGATCCCACCAATCAACTGCACGTCGTAAGGGCGCAAGCCTAGGCTTCTCACCGCCGCTTCACGCACCACGGCAAAGGCTTCTGGCAACAAGTCATCCAAGGTTTCGCCACCTTTTAAACGGTCCTTAAAGCTTTCGGTCATAGACTTTAAAGCCGCATCGTCCATTTGCTGGAAGTGCGGTTCATAAGCGTTGATTTTCTCAATAATAGGTTGGACAGAAGCAATAAAACGATCGTTACGGCTACCAAACAATTTCTTTAAAAATGACATTTTCCCTTTAATTCCCCCTCGGAATGTTCTTGTATCGCCTGTTTTGTAATTTGTAAGGCGACGATTTTAATTCACAAATTTCTTTTTGTTAAGCTGATTTTTATACATCAACTCTCTGGCCCTGTTGTGGGCATATTTTTTAGACTCTTTAATAAATGGATAAGGGTCCACCTTGGTGTCATCAATCAACACTTCAAAGTGCAAGTGTGGCCCTGTTGAACGCCCTGTGGAGCCCAGCTTACCAATCATGTCCCCTGCGCGAACGGACTGACCGTTACCTACCGTCGCCTCTTGCATGTGGGCATAACGTGTGGTGAAGCCATGGGCATGGCGAATTTCCACCGTAATGCCGTAGTTATAGCGGTAACCTGCAAAAACAACCACCCCATCACCCGCGCTGACAATTGGCGCACCTCGTGGGCCTGCAAAGTCCTGCCCACCGTGGAAACGACGACGCCCGCCAAACGGGTCTTTACGGTAACCAAAGCGAGAGCTGGTGTAAGATTTAGGATGCATCACCGGCCATAGGTAAGGCTTTTGCGCCTTTTCAATCTCTTGCGTGGCCAGCAACTTCATCGAAGCGTTCATCACCGAATCAATCGCTTCGGTGCGGTCTCTTAAGAAACCCAACTGCCCTTGTAAGGACTCAATCGAAGGCGTTTCAATCATCACAGGGGCTTCCACATCCCCTTGACCGCCCAAGGTTTCTAGGCCTTCGCCTTCACCTTCGTGGTCATGTTCATTTTCAAGGTGACCACCAATGGAAGGGTCATTAAACAGTTTTTCGCCAATGGCGTCAAAACGGTCCAGCTTGGCTTGAATCACCCCCAGCTCCTGAGCAAACATCCGAATTTTATTTTCCTGACTGCGCTTTTCTTCTTCCAGTCGCTGGATTTTACTTTCCATGTAAGCGGGCACTTCGCCGCTTTTCTCCATCGCCAATTGAACACGTTTGTCATATTCTTGATAAGCAAAAAAGCTGCCACCAGCCATAAATGCAATGGCAAAAACACAGTAAGAAACACGCAAATAAAAGCCACGGGAAATGCTGGTTTCAGAAAAAGCGATGGACACAAAAAACTTGTGTCTCCAAAACTTTGACCATAAACCTTGTTTCACTGAACTTAAAACCTTTATTTAAACTGCGATTTAAACACCAAAAGCCACGGTGTAACATCCTTTTAGCATACAATTTAACGCAGGGTCAACAGATGGTTCTAAAAGCATGAAAAATGTATCATTAAATGACAAATATACCCTTGCTTTTTTACCACTAAACCGTCAATATATTGCAAAGCAAGTAAAAACATATTAACAAAATAAAAAGCAAACGGAAAAGATATGAAAAAATTCGTTATTCCAGCTCTTGTTGCACTTTCATTGACTGCCTGCAACAACGACATGACACTTTCACAAAAACACAAATCAGGCACAGTTTTAGCCACAGTTAACGGCTCTCCAATCATTGAAGAAGACGTAAACGCGGCACTGGCAACCATCCCAGCCAACTTGGTGCAAGGTCGTGAAGCGGCAATCAAGGGCAGCATTGTTGACCAATTGATCACCCGTGAGCTTGTGCTACAAGACGCTGACAACAAGAACATTCTATCCAACCCAGAATTCAAAAAGCTGCACGAAGACATGGTGCGCAACATGGCTTACGAATTCACATTGCAAAATGCCGCAAAAGAAGCCACAACAGAAGAAGCTTTGAAAGCCGCTTACGAAAAAAACAAAGAGCAATACAACTTCCAAAGCGTGAAAGCACGCCACATTTTGGTGAAAACAGAAGACGAAGCCAAAGCCATCATCACCGAGCTTGAAAACGGTGCGGACTTTGCAAAACTGGCGCAGGAAAAATCAACAGGTCCTTCTGGTCAAAACGGTGGCGACCTTGGTTGGTTTAAAGCCAATGACATGGTGCCAGAATTTTCTAAAGCCGCCTTCTCTCTTGCAGATGGTAGCTTCAGCAAGGAACCTGTGCAAACTCAATTTGGTTGGCACGTGATCTTGCGTGAAGACAGCAAGACCGAAACAGCCACTTTTGAAATGGTTAAACAACCACTGAGCCAGCAAATTCAGCAACAAGCCGCACAAGAATATGTGAACAAGCTGAAAGAAGCTGCCAAGATTGACCTTGTGAAAGCAGAAGCGCCTAAAGCTGAAAAAACAGCTGAAGCCGCTGCTGAAACCACAGCTCAATAACCCTTAAAAAAAGGCCTGTCCGCAATGATGAAAACTGTTTTTAAAAACAAACCGCTTTTGCAAGCAGGCCTTTTTACTTTATTATTCCTCACAGGCTGTGCCCAACCACAAAAAGGCATGCAAGTCAGCCTGCAAAATGCGCCTTACAAACGCACCATTGAACTTTCCAGCAACCACCCACAACTGCAAAGCTTGCTGGAGCAAAAAATCATTCAAAGCCGCAACTTGGTGTTGCAACCACAAAACGGCTTTTCGGAGTTTCATTTGGTGGTGGACACCTCGCTCGAGCGTATCAAAACCCTGGAAACCAAACCAAGGTTAATGGGTCGGCTACAAAAAGCCAAAATCCCTGTGACATTTCGCAGTCATTACAAGGTCAACAACCAAACAAGCCTTACCTTGGCACAAGGCCACCTTAGCGAAACCACCGAAACCTTGCCAACCATTTACCCATCGTTAAGTGCCACAGCCAAAATCAACCCCCAAGCGTTGCAAAAAATGGCCGAGCAAATTTTGCAAGAAACCCGCACCCACATTGCGGTTACCCCTTGGAGCACAAGGGTCACCGCCGTGAAGGATGACAACCACGTCACCATTGCAGTGGGCGAAAAAGAAGGCTTAGAACTGGGCGACACATTCACCGCCGAAAGTCACCCCAAAGCCACCTTACAAGTGGTGATGTTTGAAACCTTGGCCAGCGGTGGCAACCGTGCGGTGCTGGGCTTAATGGAAGGCTTTTTACCGCAAGCGGGCCGTAAGCTGATTGCCGACAAATAACCCACACAAATTAACAATCTCAAAAACAAACCCCTCACATGTTGCAAGGGGTTTTATTTTTAAGCAAACACACGCTTGGCATGCAAGCACAGCCCGGTGCCAACACTGCCAAAGGTGTGGCCGTCCACTACTTCCGCTTCGGGGAACAGCGCCAAAATGCTTTGACGAATGTAAGGGATGGATGTTGAACCGCCCGTCATAAACACTTTATCAATCGCAGCCTTTTCAACCCCAGCACGTTTAAGCGTGGCCAGTGCGGCTTGGCAGACCCTTTCAACGTCATCTTCAATGGCGCTGTTCAAAGTGCTTTTTTCAAAGTCAATGGTTAAGCCCTTTTCAATAAAGTCAAAGCTGTCGACATGATTGTCTTGCTCGGTCAGGGTAATTTTGGCATTTTCCACCGCAATGGCCACACGGTGCCCTTCCCGGTTTTCCACCACCGTTAACAACCTTTCCAGCAAAGCTTTGTGCGATACCTGATTCAACATTGAACGCAGGGAAATCTCGGTTTCCTTGTCATATAAAAAGTGAATTTTATGCCATGTTGCCAAATTTTGATGGTAATAAACGGGGAATTCTTGCCCTGCATTGTCTTTAAAGGGCATTCGGTAACCCAGTTCGGGCATCACCGTGTGCAGGCTTAATCGGCGGTCAAAGTCCACCCCACCAATGTGCACACCACCTGTGGCGAGAATATCTTCCCGGCGGTCTACCTTTTGTTGCCCCGCTGGCGACACACGCACCACCGAAAAGTCGGACGTACCACCGCCTAAATCGACAATCAGCGCCAATTCCTCCTGCTGGGTGCTTTGCTCATAATCCAAAGCGGCGGCAATCGGCTCATATTGAAATTCAATATGCTCAAACCCTGCTTTGATCGCCGCTTGGCGCAAGGTATCTTCCGCTTGCTGGTCGGCCGTTTTATCATCGTCAATAAAATGGACAGGGCGCCCCAGCACCACGCTGTCAAAAACTTGTTGAGTGTGCTGTTCGGCACGGGTTTTCATTTCCTTTAAAAATCGGGCTATAATGTCCTCAAAGGCCACAAGTTTACCTTGAACTTGGGTTTTATCTGCCATCAAGGACGTGCCCAAAACACTTTTTAGCGCCCGCATCAAGCGACCAAATTCCCCTTCGACATATTGCTCCAACGCCTCACGACCGTAAAAAGCCTCGCCTTCTTCAAAGTTGAAAAACACCGCCGTTGGCAAAGTTTCTTTGCCTTGCTCCAGCGGTACCAGCTGAACCTGACCATCAACCCCAAGGTACGAAAAGGTTGAGTTGGTGGTTCCAAAGTCCAAACCGCAAATGGCCATAATGTGCAAACTCCTTTTTAAATTGAGCCGATAGTCATAACAAAAGACAGCCGCGCTGTCATCATCTTCAACCCATTATCCATGAATTTTTTAAAATGCCCTCAAGGCCGTGAGGCATAAACCATATACTCAACATTGCCGTCGCCACCTGCCAGCACCGCCTCCATGTCGTGGATCACTTCAAAACCTTCCCCATTCAGGCAGGCCTCCACATTGGAAAGAGCACGCAAACGCTCTCCTTCGTTTTGAACAAGGCCTTTTTTGTCAATACTTTCAGGGCCCACTTCAAATTGTGGCTTCACCAAGCAACAAATATGGAAAATACTGTCAATTTCACGCAAGACGGTGGGAATAATTTTCTCTAAGCTGATAAAGCTGACATCCATCACCAAAACGCTGGGCTCCTGCGGGCACATTTTAGGGGTGATGTCACGGGCGTCGGTCCGTTCATACAAGGTAATCCGCTTGTCCAACCGCAACGATGGGTGCAACTGATCCGTCCCCACATCCACCGCATAAACATGGCTGGCGCCATACTCCAGTGCCACTTGGCTAAAGCCACCGGTGGAGGAGCCAACATCCAGCACCACAGCACCTTTGATTGGAACCTCCACCGCATCCAGCAAGCCTTTTAACTTAAAAGCACTGCGGGAAACATAATGATGGTCACTTTCCAGCAAGGTCACTTCACGACCTGCCACATCCATCGCCGGCTTGGTGGAAACCTCGCCATCCACCTGAACCTTACCCGCTTGGATCAACGCCTTGGCACGGGCACGGCTACGCACCAAGTCATTTTCCACCAAGTAAGCGTCCAGTCTCATATTTCTAAAACCTTAATTTAGTGACCGCGTGCCACCACAAAGCGTGCCAACAGTTCTAAAATGCGGGCATCTTTGCCAAAGGGCTGAATAAATTGAATGGCCTGCGAGCATAAAAATTCGGCCTGTTTGCGTGCGCCTTCCACACCCAACAAGCTGGCAAAGGTGGCTTTACCAAGGTCGGCATCTTTGCCAACAGCCTTGCCCATGTCCGCTTCGGTGCCCACTTCATCCAGCACATCGTCCACCATTTGGAACGCCAAGCCAATGTTGCGCGCGTAAGATGTCAAGCGGTGGTGCTCTTCACGGCTGGCACCGTTTAAAACCATTGCCGCTTCACAACAAGCGGAAAACAGCGCACCTGTTTTTTTACGTTGAAGCCTTGCCAATGCCCCTTGATCCATGGACTCAATCGGGCGGTTTTCAGCAATAATATCCATCATCTGGCCACCAACCATGCCCAAAGGGCCAGCCGCACGGGCAAACAGCGAAACCAGTTCGCAACGCACCGCACTGTCGGTGTGGGTTGCACGGTCAGATAAAACTTCAAAAGTTTGGGTTAACAAAGCGTCGCCCGCCAAAACAGCCGTCGCTTCATCGAACATTTTGTGGTTGGTTGGCTTGCCACGGCGCAGGTCATCATCGTCCATGCATGGCAAGTCATCATGAATCAGGGAATAGGTGTGCAACATCTCCATTGCGGTGGCCACACGCAAAGCACGGGGGCGCTTACCACGCAACAGGTCATTGGTGGCCATCACCAACACCGGGCGCAAACGCTTACCACCTGCAAACACGCTGTAACGCATCGCTTCAAATAAGCGAGATTCGTCCGTTTCTTCTGTTTGTGGCAAAATGCGGTCCATTTCCTCTTCCACCGAAGCGGAAATTGCGGTCACATATTCCTCCAGCTCGCGCACTTCTTCTGCTTGCATCGCCGCCAGCAACATGCCATTTGTGGACTTGCCACCAGGGATAGACGTCATTTCAACCATTATTCTTGTTCTTTCTGTTTCATGATTTTTTCAATACGCATTTCAGCGTCGGCCAATTGTGTTTGGCACATTTTAACGTAAGCAGCGCCTTTTTCGAAGGCTTCGATGGACTGGTCTAGCGGCAGGTCACCCTTTTCCAGCTGCGAAACAATGCCTTCCAAGCGTTCCATCGCTTCTTCAAAGGCAATTTTTTCTTGTTGTTTAGACATTAAATTTAGAATTCCTCATCTTCATCTTGGTTTAAAAGCATAGCATAAAAAGCCGCAATCACAAAAAAGTTGTCACCTTAAATCAGACCTTTGTAAAAGCTGATAAACTTTTTAAGCACACTTTCTTCACTGTAATTTGACAGCATTACACTTTTGGCATTTTCGGCCATAGTTTCACCGTGGCGAGGGCTTTTAAGCAGGGCTTCCACATGGCGGACCATGGTGTCCACGTCTTCAATGTCAAACAGTTTACCGGTTAAATCATCTTCAATAAGGGACATCGGCCCCGGTGTTTTGGAAGCCACCACCGGCACACCATGCGCCCAAGCATCCAGCACCACATTGCCCAACGCTTCTTGACGGGAAGGCACCAGCCAAATGTCCGCCGCTGAGGCCACAACCGTAATGTTATTGACCCAACCCAACAAATGAACACGGTCGGCCACGCCTTCTTTTTCGGCAAGGCTTTCCAGCTCCCGTTTCATCTTACCGCTGCCTGCCACCATCAAATGAACATGTTCTGGCAAGCCCCGCAAAGCGTGAATGGCAAGGTCTATCCCCTTCACAGGGTGCAAACGGCCGGCAATAAACAGCACCTTCACTTCTGGTGCAATGCCAAATTCGTAGCGGACATCCGCACGGTTCAGCTTAAACCTTTCGTCAGGGATTGGCGCAAAATTGGGGATGTAATGGGTTTTTGCCGCAGGATGACCATTTTCAATGATGTAACGCTTCAGCTCTTGCGTGTTGCCAATCAAATGGTCGCAATTTTTAAAGTTTTTAAGCGGGTAATAGCCCCCCAAACGCCCCACCGTGGGCACCGATGTTTTGGGCAGTTTTGAACAGGCTCTACTCATCCACCCTTGCACCACATCGGGTTGAAAGTCATTTAGGTAACTTTTTAAAATCTTGGTAGTCTTACGGTCAAAAAAACCGCCAAAGGGGGCTGTTTTAAAATTTAACCCTTCGGCTTCAAGTTGCTTTTGCATCCATGAGCCTTGGCGCACCACGCACAACAGCTCCACATCGTCACGTTTGGCAAGAGCCCGGGCTAAACGCAGGTAAAAAAGTTCGGCACCGCCAGAGTTTTTGGCGCCAATCACCTGCATCAGCTTTAATTTTTTATCGGCCACTTTTTTGAATCTCCACCTCGGCCTTGATGTGGGAAAGCACCACAAACAGCATCGCCATCAACGCCAGCAAGAAACCCATCCGCCCTTCTTTGTAGCCTTTGCGTGCAAAGTATGACTTATAAAAACGGGTTAAACCTTTGCGCAACGTGGTGCGGAATTTAGGCAAACCTTCCTTGGCCAAGTCCTGCGCGCGGGCATCGGTGTAGCGCTTTAAGCGGTCCACCATGTCGTTAATATCCGTGTCCACGAGATGGATAATCGGCTGAGTTAACCGCCCAAGTTTATTTTGCAGTTCCACCTTTGGATGCACCAAGCCGTCACCCCAAGTTTTAGAACCCTTGGTAAACAAACGTGCCACCGAATTGGTACCAAATGACCCAGCCCAACCATACTGCACATGCCGCTCACCCACAAAATTGTGAACAGGCAATAAATAATAACCTTGCTTTTGGCCATAACGAATGGTTTGAACAATTTCATCCGCCAAGGCAGGGCTAATGCGCTCATCGGCGTCCAGCTCCAACACCCAGTCGCCCTTGCAGGCTTCAATGCCAGTATTCCGGCGCACGCCTTCCACCTCAAAACCTTCATCCAAGCCACCTTCGATGACCTTGGTGGCATATTTTTTTGCCAAAGCGACAGAGCCGTCATCGGTACGGTCCAGCACCACAACAATTTCATCACAAAAATGGAGCGACTTTAACGCATCTTCTATCACCTGCTCTTCATTGTGGGCCACAATCAAACCACTGAGCATCACTTTATTTGTCATAGCTGGTGGGTTATCCTTTACGGTTTAAAGCCCAACCCACACGGGCGGACAAAATGGCACTGAAAATCAGCATTGTCAGCCACCATGGGTGGAAAATAGATGTGTGGGTCAACGCTGCCACCAAAAAGGCCGAAATGGACGCCAAGCCAGCCGCACCATACAAATTGGTTTTAGAAGCTTTTACAAAGTAACGAATCATCATCACCAGCAAGCCCACGGCAATTAAACCACCCACAAAGCCTGTTTCTAAAAACAATTGAAGGAGGAAGTTATGCGGGTGTCCGCCCACAGCTTGACCTGAAGCATCTTCTAAAAAGCGGAAGGTGTTGACACCAATACCTGTAATTGGTTGGTCAAACATGTGCCCCCAACCCACGGCCCAAAGGTCCACACGGGGTGTAAATTCTTCAGCGCGTAAAATGGTTGCAAAGTCTTCCGGTTGGTTGAAGCCTTTGGCCCAACCAAAGCAAAGCAAACCCAAAACAATCACAAAAAGGCTACCCGCCACCGCTTTTACTTTAAAGTTCAAACCATGGTAACGGTGCACATAGTAAAGGAACAAAATAACCGCCACAGCCATGGCAGCCCAACCAATAAAACCACCGCAAACAAAAATGGCCAGCAAGGTCACCACTGTAATGGGCACACTAAACCACTTGACCATCGCCTCACCTTCACGGTAACGGCGGAACAACCACGCCCAAACAAAAGGCAACACCACCGCAAACACACCGCTCATTTCTTTCAAGCGGTCAGGGTTGGCGTAATTTTCGCCGTGCAAAGCTTGGCTGAAACGAACACTGCCTGCAAAGGCATCAATCAAACAAAAAACGGCCACCACCACGGTAGACAATGTTAAGGATCGGTACAAAATGTCGGTATGGCGCGTTGGCATTTCTCTTAAAGCAATGTAAAGCAACAGCGCCAATAAGCCCATGCCCACAAGGTCACCCATTTTGTTCATGGAGTGTGCTTGATCAATGGAAAAATAAGACGATGCAAACAGCGCTAAAAATAAAGCGCCTAAAACATAAAACACCTTAGACGTTGCCACATACTTAATGGTACTGCGCAGGGAGTTCCCTTTGGTGGCCAAAAGCCCAACCAAAATCCCCAAAATAAGCACCGCGGCCATGGCACCAGGGCCAAGCACCACCAATGGCAAAGCCGCCCCAAGCAGGGAAGCTGATAATTTCCACAACATTTGCTTTTCGTCTCTAAGCACTTTTCTTTTCCTCTTCTTCTTGTTTCAAGGCGTTGACAACTTCAACCACCTTTTCAATCACTCTTTCAGGTTTAATGTCCGTAATCAGGCGCTTGGGCGCACTGGGTTCTAGGTTCACCTCTTCACGTTCTGGCGCCACAATGGTGCCCCCTTTGAGCGCAACCGGTGCGTAAAGGTTTTCGTAAGTTGGGCCAAATAAAGTTAAGGTGGGCACCCCTGCCGCTGCCGCCAAGTGGGACAGACCAGAGTCATTGCCCAAAAAGCCTTGCAGATGGGTCATCCAAGCGTAAGCTTCGGTCAGCGATGTTTGGCCAATTAGGTCAATCTTACGGTCATCGGGGATGTGCGCTAAAAAATCTTCCACGCAACGCTTTTCATGTGCGGCGCCAAAAATCACAAACTTGGCATTTTCAAAGCCTTTGAGCTTGATCAAACGGTTGACAAAAATGGCGTAATAACGCTGCGGCCATGTTTTACCAATCCAGTTGGCGGTGGGACCAACGCCTAAAAGTAAGCAGTCCTTGTGCTTAGCCACTTCAGCCGCCACTTTGTTTTGGACATCTTCTGTCACCCACACCCGTTGTTTAAGCGGTGCATCCATTTTAAGCAAGCTTGCCATTTGGGTGGCTTTGTGGGTCTTCTTATCTTTGCCGCTGAAGATGATGCGCTTTTTAGAATGCAAAAAATAGGTCAGCGCTGTGCCACGCAGGTCAATCGTCAAATCATAACGGTGCTTGCGCAGTTTTTTCCAAATATCAATGTAGTGACCATGGCGCTTTTTTTTGACCACGGGCACCAGTTCGCCCAAATTAGGCATGCCTTCAAACAGGTCCACACTGCGGCCACCGGCCACAACATCCACCGTGGCATCGGGGTATTGCTGCAAAACACGGTCCAACAAAGTGGTGGACAAAATCACGTCTCCAATGTTGGTTTGGGTCATAAATAGGACTCTCACGGCGTCTGCTTTCCTTAAAACTTAAAATTTAATCCATGAGACTATAAACTTTCTTGAAGAAATTGTCAGCTTTTTGTTATATTTTTAGCAATCGAAATGAAAGGAAACAGCCCCAGATGAACATTCATCTTGAAGACCGTGCGCTCCTTGGCCTTAAAGGCCATGATAAAGAAGCGTTTTTGCAAAGCACCATCACCCAAGATATCACTTTGCTTAACAGCCAAAAAGCCATATACAGCGCGCATTTAACAACCAAGGGCAAGTTCTTGTTTGATTTTTTTGTCGCCGAGATGGACGACATGTATGTAATTGATTGCCACAAGGACGAATTGATGCCCTTGGCGCAAAGCCTGCACCAATACGTTATTACTAAGGATGTAGAATTTCACGACCTCACAGGGGATTACCACCTTACCGTCAGCGATAAAGCCATTGAAAACAGCGCTCTTAGCTACCCCGACCCAAGGCACAAAGACCTTGGCTGGCGCAATTGGCTGAGCCAAAAACCAGAAAAAAGCGCCCCCATGGCAGACTACACCCAAAAGCGGATTGACCTTAAAATTATCGACGGTGCCTATGACGCTGTGAAGGAAAAAACCCTCATCAACGAATTGGGCTTTGAAAGTTTAAACGGTGTCAGTTTTAACAAAGGCTGTTACGTGGGTCAAGAGCTGACGGCACGCACCAAATTCCGCACCGAGCCCAAAAAGAAAATTGTTCAGGTAACCCTTGAATCGGATGAAACTGTGGAGCGTGGCAGTGTCATTTTATGTGGCAACATGGACGCTGGCTGGCTGTTTAGCAACCAAAACGGCACCGGCTTGGCACTGATTCGCACCCGCTACCTTGAAAAAGACTTAACCCTTGCGGGCAAACCCCTTCACATAACCGCATAACAAAAAGCCCTGCATTCACAGCAGGGCTTTTTTCGTTTACAGCCATCAAGACTCATAATGCTTCTTCAACCATTTTTCCATGAATCCAATTTTATAAAGTGACGGCGAGAGACTATCAACAACCCTCACAATTATTGCCAGCACAGGAATCACAGAATACATTCCAAACAATGCCATGGCACTATACGTAACAAATTCAGGCGACTGTGCAGGTACATCAAAGGTCAAACCAGCCAACAGCATCACAACAACATTCAGGAAGCAACATAAAAAAACGGATGTGCCCATTGAAGGTTGCTTGCTATTGTTAAAGCGACTTTTTAGATGCTGTGCATAATACTTAACATTACGATTACAACTGTTATAATCCAGCAGCCCAATCACCGCAAAATTGTATAAAGTTGGCACTATCACCAAAAACACAAGCAAGCCAGCATGCAAATTCACCAGCATCGCCCCCGCAACTAAAATTGCCACAGCCAGAATAAACAAGGCAAAATGCCCGCCTACATCCACCGCCGAGTCGTGACGTGCCTTTGCATAAGCACGTACATAAGTGTGATAAACTTCCATTATTTTTGAAAACATAGAGCTCTCCAAGGGTAAAGGCCGACAATTCGGCATCAAAAAAAGGGTGAGGTACAGCTAAGCTACAAATAAGACCTAAGGATGACCATGTCAACCCCCATCCCAAATAAAAACAGAACCTTACCCAGAACCACAGACATAAAAAAACACACGCATAAAAAAACCTGCGCACAACGCAGGCTTTTTCGCTTATAATTATTGAGAGTTATAATGCTTGTTCAGCCATTTTTCTACGAAGCCAATTTTAAAAATTGACATAGGGATACTTTCAAACGCCATTTTAAGAACTTCTTTCGCAGGAAGCACAGAATAGATGCCGAATAATATGACTGCGCTATACTTAACATATTCAGGAGAACGGATATGTCCCCAAATAAACGCTATAACAACAGCATTAAATAAACCAATACCAATAAATACCGGTAATAATGAAGGATCTTTCTTTAGGCTAAATCGTATTCTTAAGCCTCGCGCATAATCCTCAACATTACAATTGTAAAAGTTATAATCAAATAACCCCATTACAGTATAATGGTAGAAAGTTGGCACCACAAGTAAGGACAAAATCAAACCAGCATCATAATTCACCAGCATCGCCCCCGCAATTAAAATTGCGGTTCCCATAATAAACAGGACAAAACGTCTGCCCACATCAATTTCCACCTCACCACGTACATTTGCATAAGCGCGTACATAGGTGTGGTATATTTTTGAAAACATAAAGTTCTCCAGAGGTAAAGGCCGACAATTCGGCATCAAAAAAAGGGTGAGGTACAGCTAAGCTACAAATAAGACCAAAGGCTGACTATGTCAACCCCCATCCCAAATAAAAACAGCCCCTTACACAAACCTCTCGCATAAAAAAGCCTGCGTATAACGCAGGCTTTTTTGATTCATAAATTATAACACTTAGTCGTCGTCTTGGTTGGCGGCTTCCATTTTAGCAATTTCAACCGAAGCACGCATTTCAATTTCATCTAAGATACGGCGCAGTTCAGGGGAAATTTGGTCAATGTCCACCGCTTGGGATTCAATCGCCTGCTTCAGGCGGTAAACCGCACCAGAATCATTGCCGCTTAAAATGTCTTTCTCCAGGTCTTCAAGGCGGTCCAACATGTATTGACCACGGCCTTTGGCATCTTCCGGCACGTCATAACGGTTGCCTTCCACACCACCAACAGAGCCAAGGGCAGAAGCTGCTTCCGCCGCTTCAACATTTTCAACCGAGCCTGCCTTTTCCACCAATTGGTCAAAGCTGACCCCAGATGACTTTTGGGACTTGTTGGACTTTTTAGACTTTGAAACCCCTTGGGTTTTACCTGTGTTATCTACTTTCATCGGCTTAATTACTTTGTTAATTTCAGTTTAATATACAAGCTCTCGGCTTGTTTTATCAAGATATTTGCAAGGACCACGCCAAAATTTAACCCTTTTTGCATAGATTACCAACATTTTAGCAACGCCTTTATTCTTGGGTAAACAGCACCGCATGGTTGTGCAATTCTTGAGTAAACAGGGTTACAATCCCGCCTAAAACAATACCCAGCATCAAAAGCCCCACCACAATGGTCAGCGGCATCGCCACGAAGAACACTTGCAACTGCGGGATCAAACGGTTAAACACCCCCAAACCAGCATAAATCAAAAAGCCGACCGCCACCACGGGAGCCGCCAATTTAAAACCAATGAGAAACAGATTGCTCACCACTTGGGTAACCGCTTTGGCTGCATCGCCTAAAAGCGGTAAACCACCGGCAGGGAACATGTTATAGCTTTCCATCACCGCCAGCAACATCACATGGTGCAAGTTGGTGACAAACACCAACAAAGTCGCCATCATCGTCAACAACAAACTAGGCGCGGTGCTGTTGCCACCAAGGGACGGGTCAAACAAGTTTGACGCTTGCAAACCGGCAGAAAAACTTACCAATTCACCCGCCACGTGCATCGCCGCCATAAAAAGCCGAGCGCTGGTGGCCATCATCACGCCAATGGCCATTTCAATCAGCACAAATTCAAGCAATTTTAAATTACTGGCCGGCAGCAACGGCATCGAAGGTTCAAGAATAGGGAACATAGCCAGCGAACAAAAAACCGCCAACAACAACCGAATCCGCACCGAAATGGAAATGTCGCTCAAGCCGGGGTAAACCATAATGCAAGCACCCAAGCGGGCAAAAATTAAAAACAACGGGAATAAAAAGATAGACGACAAGTCTAACATGCTAACTGCCCTTGCCGGATGTGGCCATCATCGTAAAAAGCTCTAAGGCAAAGTCATTGAGCACCGAACCCATCCACGGCATCACCATAATCATCACCAAGAAGACCAATAAAATTTTGGGCACGAAGGTCAATGTCATTTCTTGGATGGATGTTAAAGCCTGAAACAGCGCAATAATTAAACCGACCACAAGCGCCACCGCCATCAAAGGCGCACTGATAATCAACAGCGTTTCAATGGTCAACTTGCCCATATCTGTCACTTGTTCAGGGGTCATGGCGTGCCTTTTGTTATTTGTTTTTATTAAAATAGCAAAATTTAAACAAAAGTTCTAACAATTAAGGTTCAACCGCTTGAAAAAGGCACCACACCAACTTACATAAAGCCATGCAACTGCACCATCTTCACTTTTTTACCATAGGATTTTTGCTGATGCACAAACCCAACCTGTTAATAGCCCTTGCTTGTACCGCTTATTTCACCACCCAGATCATTCAAATGGCCATTGCTTTAGCCATTGCCTTACTGGCAATTAACGGTCTGTTAAAAGCAGATATTGCCTACGTCATGCCCAAGGAGGGTGAAAGTATTATCCTGCTTGCACTTTGTGCGGGTTATTTATCTTACTGCTTCACGTGGCTCCGCCGCCATAACAAAAAGACTACAAAAGCCCAACCCCCAGCAACCCAACTTTGCCACCAAAACTTCTAAGCGCGTATTAAAAAAACCTCCCCAATGGGGAGGTTTTTTGTTCGATTGCTTAAAGCAGCGTCTTCACTTTTGAACTGTAGGAAGAAAAAATGCCCAGACCCACACAGCAGCGCAGCGGCACATAACTGTGACAATTGTTTAAAGGAGACCTTCTCATCTTAAGGCACAAGCTTTCATATTCCGCCCTTGTCAGCAACGTGGTGAATTTGTAATAAGACTCCATCCGGTGCACTTCCACCACCTTCCCTTCCGGGTTGAAGATATGGACATGAACCTGATCGGCATCGCTTTTAATCGTCGGGCCAAAGTCACAAACTGAATCCTCAACGCCTTCACTTTTTTGGGGACTGTAAGGCCGAATTTGACAAGCGTATAAACTGTGATGAACCACCTTGCGTGAACAAAGTTGCAAAAATTGACGCCAAAGAACAGATAATTTACCAGCTAAAAACTTTAAATTTTTCATAAACTAAACACCTCATAAAAGATGTGGGAAAAAGAATAAGTTAAATTGAACAAGTATATGTATACACCCAAACCCAGCCAGCCGTCAACCCACTATGCAAAAAAGGCCCCGCACAAGGCGGGGTAAAGAAGGGAGAATTAAAATTCAATAAGGGTCTGATTCAATTTAAAGTTCTATTGCGAGATAATTTCTGCTTCGAAAGTTTGTTTTGATTGTCACCCTCTTGCTTGAGCGCTTTCAAAATCATTTGCATTTTTTGGGTGACAACAATGTTTTCCAATGCTGTTTCCGCTGAAAATGTGGTCTCGTTCTTGGCCATAAACATCTCTTCCTTATTTGTTACCATCTAAATGGTATACATGTATTAAGAACCCTTCGGCGCACTTTCAAGCCCCAACCTTCACTTTTTTATTAAAAAATAAAAAAGCCCCGCATCTGCAGGGCTTTTACGTTATTTTATTCGGGGCTACACCTTTGCTTTGTAAGCAATGGGAATTTCAATGTTGCAAGTTGCTTCGTCACAGCATATTTGCAAAGTTTTTGATAGCGGTTTGCTTTTAGGGTCAACAAGGCCCTGATCATTCGGGCCGTCCATCACAACACCAAGTTCCTCACAGTACAGACGCTCTTTTAAGTGCAATTGGCGGACAGGTTTATAAATTTCTGTTGTCGCCAAAAAGCCCGAATTCCACGACAGATATCTACAAGGCTCTCTATATGCAATAAAGAAAATTGAAAGTTCCGGGTTTTTATCATTGATGGGGTAATTGGCATTGGTGCCTTTATTGACAATTTTAACCAAAAATACCGGCTTGTTATGGCAAAACTGCACTTTCCCATCTTGGTCCGACGGCCAACACAACTCCTTGACGTCTACAGCGTAGGTGAGACGTTCAAAAACAACGTCAAAACCTTCCACATCCATTTTAATCTCTGGCGGTTTTTCCATTTTGCTCCACTTTTCAAGCGGTTTGGCCAACATTTTTTGGATAGCGGGCTCAATTTTATTAAAATAAACATCACGCAAAAGAGTATCGGACACGTCGACGCATATTTTATAAAAGCCTTGCTGAGGGTGTTTTTTGTAACGTGGGTAAGCAATATAAAAAGTTATGGCATAGTACAGCACAAGGAGTGCCGCGCCGATGAAGGAGGTCAGTTTAAACCCCATAAAAGCAGCTGACAACGTCACAGCACATAAGATGACTGGATAAAAGGATGATAAAGTTTCTAAAAATTGAGCCAACCTTTTATTGGTGCAATGGCGGTCTCCATAAGGGCGCACCATAAATTCAAAAGGCGCAGATGCTGGTTTATACATAAAAGTTCCTTAGCCTGAACAGGCTGTTTTAAAAAGAAAATGTTATATAACAAAATCAAATGTATACACAACCCACCTACCTGTCAACTCCTTTACATCAAAAAAAGCCCCGCTAAAAGCGAGGCTTTATAGTAGCTTAAGAAAGTCTTAAGAAGCTTTAGCGCGTAGCTCTTCAGCAACGTTGCTTGGTACTTCATCGTAGTGAGAAAGTTCCATAGCGTAGTTCGCACGGCCTTGTGTCAATGAACGCAAGTTCGTCACGTAACCAAACATGTTTGCAAGTGGCACGTTTGCTGTAATAACAGTATCGCCATACTTCTCTTCAGAGCCTTGAACTTGACCACGACGAGAAGAAATGTCACCGATCACATCACCCATGTATTCTTCAGGTGTTGTAACTTCAACTTTCATCATCGGCTCAAGCACAACTGGGTTACAAGCCTTCGCCGCTTCACGGACAGACAAGATACCAGCCATCTTAAAGGCCATCTCAGAGGAGTCAACTTCGTGGAAAGAACCATCAAACACAGTTGCTTTCACGTCTACCACTGGGTAGCCAGCCAACATACCGTTCTTCAACGCTTCTTCAATACCTTCACCAACTTTTGGAATGTATTCTTTTGGAATAGCACCACCAACGATTTCAGAGTTGAATTCAAAGCCTTTACCAGTCTCGTTCGGTTCAAAGCGAACCACACAGTGACCGTACTGACCACGACCACCAGACTGCTTCACGTGTTTACCAACACATTCAGCTTTAGCGCGGATTGTTTCACGGTAAGCAACCTGAGGCGCACCCACGTTTACTTCAACGCCAAATTCACGCTTCATACGGTCAATCATAATATCCAAGTGAAGTTCACCAACACCGGCAATAATGGTTTGACCAGACTCTTCGTCTGTAGAAACACGGAAAGATGGATCTTCACCCACAAGCTTACCAAGGGCAATACCCATTTTTTCTTGAGCATCTTTAGACTTAGGTTCGATCGCCATAGAAATAACAGGTTCCATCGCTTCAATGGTTTCAAGCACACAGTCAAAGCCTTCGCCTGCAAGTGTGTCACCTGTTGTTGTGTCTTTAAGACCAACAATGGCACCAATGTCACCCGCGCGTAGTTCAGAAACTTCTTCACGGCTGTTTGCGTGCATCATTACAATACGACCCACACGTTCTTTTTTGCCTTTAGATGTGTTGTAGATGTAAGAACCAGAAGAAATCACACCAGAGTACACACGTACGAATGTCAAACGACCAACAAATGGGTCAGTGGCAATTTTAAACGCCAACGCAGAAGGTTTAGCATCATCAGAAACAGTGATTTCCATTTCGTCGCCTGCTTGTGTTGTACCCTTAAGCTTAGACTCGTCCACCTCGGTTGGAGCTGGCAAGTAGTCCACCACACCGTCAAGAAGTGTTTGAACACCTTTGTTCTTGAACGCTGTACCACACATAACAGGGAAGTAAGCCATAGAAAGTGTAGACTTACGGATCAACGCTTTCAACTGCTCTTCTGTTGGCTCTTCACCTTCAAGGTAAGCCATCATTGCATCTTCGTCTGCTTCAACAGAAGCTTCGATCAACTCTTGGCGAGCCAATTCAGCATCGTCTTTCATGTCCGCAGGGATTTCTTGAACTTCGTAGTCCGCACCCATTGTTTCGTCATTCCAAACAATCGCCTTCATCGTCACAAGGTCAATACAGCCTTTAAACTGGTCTTCCGCGCCGATTGGCAACTGAATAGGCACAGCTTTCGCGTTCAAGCGATCACGGATCATTTGAACACCTTTTTCAAAGTTTGCACCAGTACGGTCCATTTTGTTGATAAAGCAAATACGTGGCACGCCGTAGTCATTCGCGTGGCGCCAGTTTGTTTCAGATTGCGGTTCAACACCACCTACAGAACAAAATACAGCAACCAAACCATCCAATACACGCACAGAACGTTTTACTTCAATGTTGAAGTCCACGTGACCTGGGGTATCAATGATGTTAATTTGGTGGTTATCCCAAGAACATGTTGTCGCAGCAGATGTAATTGTAATACCACGCTCTTGTTCTTGCTCCATCCAGTCCATGGTGGCAGCACCGTCGTGTACTTCACCAATTTTGTGAGATTTACCTGTGTAGAAAAGAATACGCTCAGTTGTGGTGGTTTTACCAGCATCAACGTGCGCCATAATACCAATATTACGGTATCTTTCTAAAGGAACTTTACGAGCCATTTTGAGTCTCTTTCTTATTTAGTGATTTAGAGCTTTTAATATCCTAAATCAAAATCCATTTATCTTAAACTTTTATTACCGTCCAAACTGTAAATTTTTAAGCTTGGAGAAGGTTGAAAACAAGAGCGGTGAAACCTGCCAAAGCAAACCCTACGCCTAGATAAAACCAAGCGAGGGTGGCGCTTAACAGCTTTCCACCCTCATGCTTTTTACCAACGGAAGTGAGCAAATGCGCGGTTTGCTTCAGCCATTTTGTGGGTGTCTTCACGTTTCTTCATTGAAGAGCCACGGCCTTCCATAATGTCCAACAATTCGTTTTGTAGACGGTCTTTCATTGTTTTTTCGTTACGCTGACGTGCGTATTGAACGATCCAACGAATCGCAAGTGCTTGTGCGCGCTCTGGGCGTACTTCACAAGGTACTTGGTAAGTTGCACCACCCACACGGCGAGAGCGAACTTCAAGCTCAGGCTGAACTTTTTCCAACGCTTCGTGGAAAGTTTCAACTGGGCTGTTACCTGTTTTCTTTTCGATACCTTCCATTGCGCCGTAGAAAATTTTCTCCGCAACAGACTTCTTACCGTCAAGCATCATCAGGTTCATAAATTTAGTAATTGTAACGTCACCATACTTAGGATCGCCAAGTACTTCACGTTTTTCAGCAGCGTGTCTTCTAGACATATTATATCCTCCTTACTTTGGACGTTTAGCACCGTATTTAGAACGGCCTTGTTTACGGTCTGATACACCCTGTGTATCCAACGCACCACGAACGATGTGGTAACGCACACCCGGTAAATCCTTTACACGACCACCGCGAATAAGCACAACAGAGTGCTCTTGCAGGTTGTGACCTTCACCCGGAATGTAAGAAGAAACTTCGTAACCGTTTGTTAGACGAACACGAGCAACTTTACGCAAAGCAGAGTTAGGCTTTTTAGGTGTTGTGGTGTAAACACGCGTACAAACACCACGTTTTTGTGGGCAAGCTTCCATCGCAGGAACTTTAGATTTTACAACCTTGTCCTTACGAGATTTGCGCACAAGCTGGTTAATTGTTGGCATAAATCTATCCTTAAATTTAATTATACATATTTATTCATAACAAACGGCCTAAACCAATGCTGTTATCAATATAATAAAAATGGGCGAGCCTTCACTTTCTGGCTTCGCACATTTAACTTGAAATGGACCCGATAAACTTTGGCATGGGGCCGCATTTCCCTATATCGTCCAATGAAGGACAGTTGTTATATACGCCATGATGCCCCCGCCGTCAAGCCCTTAAGCAAATAAATCAAGAATATAACACCTCTCTTTGTTGACAACCCCCTCAAAAGCCTATAAAACCGTATACACACAAAAAACACCCTTCCCTTTTCAATCAGCCGGTTACGGCTTAAGGCTTTGTTTATGTTTGAACCTACCAAAACACAAGAATTCCTCACTGCTTTGGAAGACCTGAAGCACACCATCCAAGGTTGCTTCCCCAACCGCTTTTTTAAAAACATCTTCACCCCACGCATTGTTTATAACAGACTTGGCGCCGAAGTTAAATTGGAGCGCGTTCGTGGTAATATCTTCGAAACGGAAAACATCTGCCCAAACGCGAAAAATGACCCAATTCTCACCGCTAAAGTGGACAAAAAGTCCTATTACAAGCTCACGATTTCAACCCACAAAGCGTTAAATTATGGGCCGGTGGATACCTTATACATCGCCTTTTCAAAAGGCGAACTGTGCGACATATCCCAAACAAGATGTGGCAACACAGTCCTTTTTATCCCCGAACATGCGGTACCCAAAACAATTTGCGTAAACCCACCCCATTGCAACAAACCATTTAAACCCCTCAGAACGTACTCTGAAATTACGGAAATACCTGAAATAGGTACGCTCAACGTTCATGTAGGGTCCTTTGTCACACCCGACGTAAATGACCATGTCACAGCTTACAGCTGCCGCACATCGGAAGACAATTGTATTGTAACCAAAAATTACAACATGTCATAAGGGGACCACCATGGCTCTACAAGTTCAAAACCTTCACCCCAACCTCACCATTGAAGTGGAACACCGCAACGCCACAAAAAATCATGTAGATGAATTTAAGCACTGGCGGAAAATTTTAACAAACGACACCCCAAACCATGCATCTAACATTGAAGATGACTATGACGTGGTGATCATTCGCAGGCGGGGCAAAATCATCCACATACATTACTTGATATACGGCCGCCAAAAGATAACCGCTGTGTACAGTTGCTTTCAACTGATGCCAAAAGAAAGTGCTTATAAAAAAGTAACCCTTTCACCCGTGGAATTCAAACCACCCCAGCAAGACGATGTTTTAAACATTGTGCTCAACGCCGTTTCAAAAAATGAATGGCAAGGCAAAACCGAAGGCAAACACGGCAGTGCCGGCATAATCTGCAAAACCTTATAACGACCAAAAAGCCCTCACTTTGAGGGCTTTTTTATGCCGAAAAAGAAAACCAAGCCCTTGACAAACAAAACAAACAAAACCATACCAATTCTCAACAACCCCATCTCAAAACTTTTTCCACACCTTTTAGAGGACGAAACCTATGAAAAATTCATTCATAAACAAAAAAATTCTTGAAAACCTTCAAACTCAATTTCAAAATCAATTTAAGGTCAACTCTGAGAGCTTTCAATCCGACCTGACAACCCTGCTTGTAAGCGTTATGAACCTCAGACAAAATTACGATTGGATACCGCTCGAGGACAATCAAGGGTTCTTCATGGTCGTTTGCCCTGTTACCCCAACCAGTTGTGAAGATTATCCACTCAATAAGGCCTATCCAGAGAGCACCCACCAAACCCATGTCAAACTGAATGAAGCCTATCATAAATTCCAAAGATTAAACACCTTTATAGGATTAAACACTGAGGGTTCAGGCAAACCTTCGAAAATGGATTTAATCAAATTTTACAAACACATGATAGAAAACATCCACCAAACTCAGGACGTCATTACTGTAAAAACCGAAGAAGGCTTCCAAGATATGCCACTCAATGAGGCCATCACAAAGCTTAATGTTGGCCTTTCCATTATTAAGAAGCACGACCTTGATCCAAGCTACTTAGCCATCACCACCGCCTTAAACTAACCCCCTCCGCACCCCCTCTTCGCAACCCAGCCCTCACCTTGAGGGCTTTTTTATGCCCAAATTTTTAGGCTGTTTTAAATGCACCCAATGCAATGTGATTTTAACCTCAATACCAGTGTGTAACATTGTCAAAGTCGCCGCCAGAGACCATGCCCAAGCCCCTACCAATACCCATCATCATTTATCCAGTTTACCCAAAAGATCATTTACGTCATATCTCTCACACCATTTTTCCACTTTGCGCACATGGCCTTTCACACGGTATTTCAAATGCCTTCCCAGCACCGTATAAGCACGGTCAAGAATTCATGACACAACCCCGCAGCGCCAACCACCCTCACACCCTCACAAACAACCTGCTCCTGCCTGCTCCTGCCTGCTCCTGCCTGCTCCTGCCTGCTC
>CEPV01001721.1_pt1 | contig 66877 bp, 69 predicted proteins | sample 530451 | NCBI WGS metagenome assembly CEPV01 (sample SAMEA2620097, study PRJEB7988) | marine metagenome | isolation source: saline water (ENVO:00002010), including
TCGGAAGCTCCGTTCCCGTGCTCTTGCCAGTTGAGGGCCAGCCCGGGGCCACAGTAGTATCCGGTATGTGGCTGGGACTTCTGTTCAGGTACGCCACCGGGTTGAATGGCCGACAGTGGCGGTCGCTGCCGCCATCTACGGCGGGTGGCTGGCCGTGCTCCTGTGGCACGAGGCCATGCCGTGGCCGGCGACGGTGCTCCTGCTCACGGTCGCCATCGCCTGGTACGGCTCGCTCCAGCACGAGGTGCTCCACGACCACCCCTTCTCGAACCGCTGGGCCAACGAGGTCGTCGGGTCGATACCGATCAGCCTGCGCCTGCCGTTCCGTGTCTACCGGCGCTCACACATCAGCCACCACGAGTGCGATGACCTGACCGATCCTGCAGCTGACACCGAGAGCTTCTACGTGACAGCGGCAACCTGGGAGCGCCTGTCGATTCCGGGCCGCTGGTTCCTCGTCGCCCACCACACCCTGCTGGGCCGGATGCTGCTGGGCCCGCTGGTGGAGAACACCTCGATGGTCCGCAGGGACGTCCGGGCGGTCAGGGCCGGCGACATGCCGTTGCTGCGCTGGTGGGTGGCCCACCTGACGGCCGCGGCGGTGCTGTTCTGGCTGGTCCTGACCGTGGCCGGCGTGCCCTGGTGGGCCTACCTCCTGGGCGTCTACCTGGGCAACGGCCTGAGCCTGGTCCGTTCCTACTGCGAGCACCAGTGGGCAGAGGGTGACGAAACCCGCTCGATAGTCGTCAGGGCAGGCTGGTTCTTCAGGTTGTTGTTCCTCAACAACAACCTCCACCACACCCACCACGCCGAGGCCGGCGTGCCCTGGTACGGGCTGCCCGAATTGGCCGACCGGATCGGATCGGACGGCTTCGCCGCAGCGGGCGCGGGCCTCTACTCCGGATACGGCGAGATCTTCCGGCGCCACCTGCTGCGTCCCTTCGACCACCCGGTTCACCCCCTGGAGCGGGCCGGCTCCTAGCCGCGCATCATTTGGCCTGTGTGGCGGCCGTTACCTCGTCGAAGCTGTCCACATCGCGTAGCGCCGGGAAGAACACCGCCCACAACCCGACCACGGCCAGGGTGCCGATCCCGCCGAACACGATTGCGCCGGTGAGCCCCAGCAGGGCGGCGGTAACCCCCGACTCGAACGCACCCAGTTCGTTTGACGCTCCGATGAACACGTTCTCCAGTGCGAGCACCCGTCCCCGCATGTTCTCAGGTGTCGCCAGCGGCACGATCGTGAACCGAATGAACATGGATACGGCATCGGCGCCGGCCAGAACCATGATGGCGATGAACGCCACTGCATAGTTGCGGCTCAGGCCCAGGACGATCGTTCCTATTCCAAAGATGGCCACGACGGTAAGCAGGGTCCGGCCAATGTGTCGTTGGAGCGGCCGGACCGAGAGCGCCACCGCTACGATCCCAGCGCCGATTCCCACTGCAGCACGGAGCCAGCCCAGGCCGACGGCACCGACGCCCAGTCTGTCCTCGGCGATCGCCGGCAGCAGTGCCACGGCGCCGCCGAACAGCACGGCGAACAGGTCCAGGCTGATTGCACCGAACAGGACAGGTGTGCGGCGGATGAAGCGCATCCCGAGGACGGCGTCTACAACTGCCTGGCGCACACCGACGGTCTCCAGGCGCCGCACCGGCGCACTCGGAATGGCAAGGAGAATCAGTACGGCCGCAGCCAGCCCCAGGGCTGCGGCCAGGTAGGGGATCGGCTCACCGGCGACGAACAGGAACCCGAAGGCCACAGGGCCGGCGATCAGACCGGCCTGGAAAGCAACGTGTTCCAGCGCAACCACCCGTGGAATCAGAGCTGTCGGCGACATGTCGATCGGAAGGGCCCGACCCGACGGGGCGGTGAACCCCTGGCAGATGCCGAACAGGAACACCAGCCAGAAGATGGGCAGCACCGAAGTCGGATCGGTCGTGGCGTACCAGAACAGAAGTGCCGACACGGTGGCCTCGCCCGAGAGAGCGAGGGCGAACATCAGGCGCCTGTCCACCCGGTCCGCGATTGCGCCGGCAATCGGGGCGACAAGCATCGCCGGAAAGAACTCGGCCAGGCCGATGAGGCCCAGGTCCAGTTCCCTGCCGGTCATGTCGTAGACCTGCTTGCCGATGATCGTGATCTGGCCGATCTTGGCGAACGCCGACAGGAAGAAGGCGATCAGAAGGCCCTGAATCCGGAGTGGGATCCGGCCCAGGTTCGGCTGGGACATCAGAGCAGGCTAACCACCGATGCCGCTGCGGCAGGACCCGGTCTCAGGCGGTGAAGGTCAGGCCCCGGCTGGCCGGTGGAACTCGACGGCGAACACGGCGTCGTCGGACGGGCTCAGACGGTGTGAGCGCCCCGGCGGGATGGGCATAGGGCTACCAGGCTCGACGTTGTAGACATGATCAGGGTCGTCCTCGAACACGAAGTCGACCCTGCCCTCCCGTACCACCGGGTGTCCCCAGACACCCTCGGCGGTCCGGTGAGCGGCCAACAACTTCCGGGGAACCGTGCCGGCAGTGAACTCCGGGGGGGCTCCCTCCAGTACCACCCTCCCCGACAGGTCCCCGGCGGCGAAGCCGCTCGCAGTCCTGCGGAGGCGCTCAACCGGGCTCGTCACCGAGCGGGCCAGGATGAGGACCTCGCCTCGGTAATGGACGAAACCGAGCGCCTGACCACCCTGGTTGAACAGCTGCTGGAACTGAGCCGGGCAGAGCGTTCCGCTGAGGTTGAAGAGGTCGACCTCGTGGAGCTGGCGACCGATCGGGTCGACACGTGGTCGGCCGCCGCCGGAGAGCGGGAGGTGAACGTTGCACTCGGTGCTTCGGTCGGTGGCGCCGTTGTGGCTGTCACACATGGTGCGGTTGAGCAGATTCTCGACAACCTCATCGACAACGCTGTCGCCGTGGCACCTCCCGGTTCCACCGTGACCGTGTCGATCGAGCGCAATGCCGACTCTCACGTGGTGGCCGTTTCCGACAGTGGGCCGGGCCTTTCCGACAACGACAAACAGCGGGCCACCGACAGGTTCTGGCGTGGAGACGAGGGTCGGGCCGGCACAGGGCTGGGGCTCGCGATCGTGAGGTCCCTGGCAGAAGCCCACGGAGGTCGGGTTCTGCTTCTTGACGCCGAGGGGGGCGGGCTGAAGGTGGAGGTCACGTTCCCGGCCGTGGCTTGAACCACCGTTTCCCCTCGCCTTCGGGCACAATGACCCGGTGGAACATCCAACCACAGCGGAACTCGAAGCCGGCCTCGACGACGTCAGGAACTCGCCAACCGACAACGGCACCCTCGACCTGATTGTCAGGCGCCCCGAAATCGACGAGCGGGAGGTGCTCGAGATCGGCGAACTCTCCGTCGAGGAGGGCCTCGTCGGCGACAACTGGGTCAGGAAGCCCAGCGGCAGGACCGACGACGGCGGCCCCCACCCCGGCATGCAGCTCAACATCATCAACAGCCGCGTGCTGGCCCTCATCTGCCCTGATCCGGACCGCCGGGCACTCGCCGGCGACCAGTTCGTCATAGACATGGACCTGACCGAGGCAAACCTGCCTGCCTGGACCCGGCTTGCCATCGGCTCGGCTGTCATCGAGGTGACCGACCAGCCCCACACCGGCTGCCGCAAGTTCAGCCAGCGGTTCGGTGGCGACTCGCTGCGGTTCATCAACTCGGATGTGGGTGGTGACCTGAAACTGCGTGGGATCAACGCCCGGGTGGTCCAGCCCGGAACGATCACCACGGGTGACACTGTCCGGAAGCTCTGAGCCCGGTCGGGGCACCCCACCACCCGGAAGGGTCTTTCTTCTAGCCTCGACAACATGCGCACGGCCATCGTCACCGGTAGTTCCAGCGGCGTTGGGCAGGCCGTTGCCGTCGAGTTGGCCTCCAGGGGCTGGCAGGTCATCGGCCTCGACGTCGGCGACGGAGCGGGCCTCCGGGCTGCAGCGAAGTTCGCCGGGGTTGGCGACATTGTGGGGCACCTCGACACCGACATCACCGACAGGACCCAGGTTTCGTTGTCGATGGCCCGGATAACAGCCTCCTTCGGAGATCGGCTGGGGGCCCTGGCCAACTGTGCAGAGATCTCAGCCAGCGGGCCGTTCGACGAGTTGTCAGACAGGGCACTACGACAGCAGTTTGGCCTGAACCTGACCGGGGCGATGAACGTGACCCGGGCCGCCCTGCCGTCCCTGCGGAGCACCACCGGTTCACGCATCGTGAACCTCTCCTCCTCCGCAGGCCTGTCAGGGGTTCCGGGCATGGCAGGTTTCAGCGGTTCCAAGTGGGGCCTCGAGGGCTGGACCGAGGCCATCGCACACGAGCTGCACCCCCTTGGCGTCGGCGTGGCCCTGGTTGAGCCGCCGGTGCTCACATCCGGACCGGGTGGAACCACGGGTGGCGAAATGGACCAGATAACTGTCGCCGATGCCGTCGTGGCAGCCGTCGAGGGGCGGCGGAGGCTCCGCCAACCAGTGGGGCTCTCCGCACGTGCCCGCTGTGCCGCCAGGGGCGTTGTCCCAACCGGCCTCCAGCGTGCCATCGTTGCGCGTTCCGCCGGGCTGGAGGCCGCCAGGCAACCTGTTCGCCACGACGACGGGGTGGTGCTCGTGACCGGTGCCTCCACGGGTTTCGGCCTTGAAACCGTCGTCGAGCTGGCGCGGCGGGGCCGCAGGGTTGCAGCGACAATGCGTGACACCTCACGCAGGGCGAAGCTGGATGAGGCCCTCGGCGCAGACGGTCTGTCAGAGCGGGTAGAGATCCTCCAGATGGACGTCACCGATCCCGGATCGATGTACGACGTGTTCACTGTCGTCGACAGGTGGGAGCGTGTGGCAGGCGCAAAGGGTCGCCTTGTCGGCGTGGTCAACAACGCCGGCGTGAGGGCCGTAGGGGCGTTCGAGGAGATCCCCCCGGCCGCCGTTGAGCACATGATGGAGGTCAACCTGTTCGGGACCGTCGCCGTAACCCGTGCCGCCCTTTCGCGCATGCGACCGCACGGTGGACGAATCGTGTTCCTGTCGAGTTCATCGGCTCTGGTGGGTGAGCCGACGTGGGCGGCATATGCGGCCACCAAGTGGGCTGTCGAGGGCTGGGCGGAATCACTCGCCTTCGAAACGGCACCGCACGGCATCGGCGTGGTTCTCGTGGAGCCCGGGGCCTACGGCACAGACCTGAACCGGGCCGGAACCTCCTTCGGTTCAGAAGACGGCCCGTACCACCTGGTCAACGAGGCCATGGCCGAGGCCGACCGGCGCCAGCTGGAACGGGGTGGAGGCCCGGTCGATGTCGCTCGGGTGGTGGCCGCTGCCTTCGATTCCCGCCGGTTGCCCACCCGCCGGCCGGTAGGACGCGATGCCCGCCTCAGGTGGTTCACCCGTGGTGTGGTTCCCCAGGGAGTCCAACGGTGGGTGCGCGACAGGACCCTGGGGCTCCAGTGAAGGCGGGAGGCCTGCCAACTCCGGCCCTGCTCGCAGACGCGGGTGTGTTGGAGCGCAACGTGGCGACAATGGCCACCAGCCGACCCGGCCGGGCCCTGAGGCCACACGTCAAGGCGTTCAAGTGCACATCGCTGGCGGCAGAACTCAGACGCGCGGGCCATACGACCTTTTGTTGTGCCACCACACGTGAGGTCGAGGGCATGGTTGCCGCCGGCCTCGGCGACGACCTCCTGCTCGCCAACGAGGTGGTCGACACGGCCCGCCTGGCGTCACTCGGAGCACACGTCACCGCCGGGCGGGCCCGGATCACGGTCGCCGTCGACTCCGCTGAGACGATCGCCGCCGCCTCGGCTGCCGGAATCACCGAGGTGCTCGTCGACGTCGATGTCGGAATGCCGCGCTGCGGGTGCCACCCCGACGAGGCGGGTTCCATCGCCGACGCCGCCCGACAGGCAGGCCTCCAGGTCCGTGGCGTGATGGGCTACGAAGGCCACATGATGCACGAGGCCGACAGGGACACCCGTGTGGCCGGTGTGACCAGGTCCATGGCGATCCTGCAGACAGCCCACGAACAGGTGGGCGGCGAGGTGGTCTCGGGTGGAGGCACCGGTTCGTTCGACTGCAACGACACGGTCACCGAGTTGCAGGCGGGCTCATACGTGCTGATGGACGGCGACTATGCACGCCTCGGCCTGCCGTTTGAAGAGGGTCTCGTCGTGTCAGGAACCGTTGTCTCCGTGGGAGCCGGGGGTCACGCCGTGCTCGACGTCGGCCTGAAGGCTCTGGCCATGGACAGCGGACCACCCCGGCTTCAGGGAAGCGGCAGGGTGCTCTTCTGCGCCGACGAACACGCCACCGTCGTCGGTGGCAGCTGGACCGTGGGCGACAGGGTCGGCCTGCGCCCCGCCCACATCGATCCCACCATCTCCAAGCACGAACACATCCACCTGGTTGACGACATCACATCGGGCGGAGACGCTGAGGTCCTCGAGACATGGCCTGTCAACCTGAGGGGGTGGTGAGCCCGTGAGCGGAATCAACTCCGACGGATCATGGAGAAACTGGGCCGGCAACCAGCGTTCCACCCCGGCAAGGATCGAACGTCCCCGAAGTGAGGCCGACGTCGTCGCACTGGTGAAGGCCGCCGCAGCCGATGGTCGGCGGGTCAAGGTGGTCGGTGCCAGCCACTCCTTTACGTCCATTGCCACGACCGACGACGTGCTCGTCACGCTCGACGACATGGGAGCCGTGGTCGGGATCGACCACGACACCGGCCAGGTGAGGGTCGAGGCCGGAGCCAGGTTGTTCAACCTGAACCCCCAGCTCCACGAAGCCGGCCTCGCCATGCCGAACCTCGGTGACATCGCCTACCAGTCGGTTGCCGGGGCCATCTCGACGTCAACGCACGGCACCGGGCTCGGGTTCTCGGGCATCGCCGCAGGTGTCGTCGGCATGCGGCTCGTGGCAGGTGACGGAAGCGTCATCGTGCTCGGCCCGAACGACGATCCTGACCTCCTCGAGGTTGCGAAGGTCGGACTGGGTGCCCTCGGCATCGTCACCCAGCTGACCCTCCAGTGCGTACCCGCCTTCAACCTGCGCGCTGTCGAAGAGGTCCTGCCGGCAGACCAGGTGCTCGACTCGTTCGACGAGATGGCAGCAGCCACCGACCACATTGAATTCTTCTGGATGCCCCACACCGACCTTGCAATGCGCAAGCGCAACACCCGCACCACCGATGCACCCCCTCCTCCGAGGAACCGCCGGCATGCACTGCAGCGCCGGTGGAAGCGCTTCAAGAACAAGGAACTCATGGAGAACGCCGCCTTCGGTGCGTTCAACCACATCGGCCGGATGGCACCGTCGCTGATCCCGCGCCTGAACGGCCTCGTGGCATCCGAAGGTGACCGGGTCGAGTACCTGACCACCAGCTACGAGGTCTTCGCCAGCCCCCGCCGGGTGCGCTTCTACGAAATGGAGTACGGGGTACCCGCCGAGCACGGAATCGAGGCGCTCCGCCGGGTCATGGACCTCGTCTCGAACCTCGGGCGACCCGTCAGCTTCCCAATCGAGTACCGGATCCTCGGACCCGACAACATCCCACTCAGCACCTCACACGGTCGGCCAACCGCCTACATCGCCGTGCACGTCTTCAGGCGCACCCCCTACGAGGACTACTTCAGGGGGGTCGAGGAGATCATGGACGACTACGGCGGCAGACCCCACTGGGGCAAGCTGCACTTTCAGACCTCGGATTCCCTGGGCGGCCGCTACCCCCAGTGGTACCGGTTCCAGGCGGCCCGCAGGCGCCTGGACCCCGCCGGCAGGTTCACCAACGACTACCTGGACCGGGTTCTCGGCAGATGAGCGCGGGCCGTGAGCCTGTCGGCCACCCCTACCTGCGTGCGATAAGGGAGACCTCGGTGGTTCGACCCGTGGTGACCGTGAGAGACGGATCGTAGACGTAGCCCTCGGGGTGCTCGAAGCCCACGAGATGTCCTGGATCGTCAGCCTGCTCGCTGACCACGAACCTGACGAGCGACCCCTTCAGGAGCTTGTTCCAGTGCGACACCGCCACCAGGCGACGCTCGCCATCCCTCTCCACGTCGTCGAGGAACCGCACCCTCATGCGTCGACGAGCCACGGACGGATCCCACGCTGCTGAGTGTTCGTTGGGAAGGAGGTCCCAGACCACCTCGGTATCGGTCAGGTGGTCGGTCAGTATCGGCTTCCAGAAGTGGGCCGGCCTGCCGAATCCCGGAAGCGAGGCCCCCATCTTCAGCTTGTAGTCGGGAATCGGATCCGTAGGCCGAAGCACACCCCAGAGACCGGAGAAGATGAGCACCTGCCTGTCGACCCGGCGCCGAAGTGGCGCCGGGAGGGACGGGTAGTCGAGCGCGTCATAGAGGACACCCGTGTAGCGACCGATCGCGGGAAGGGTGGGCGCCGACCCGACGGCCAGGTTGGCGGCCGTCGCCTCAGCCGTTCTGGCAGCACCGACACCGAGGATCTTCGACCGTGCACCGACCGATCCCTTCATCGCCCGGGCGAGTGCGGCGACTACCTCTTCACGCTGAGCGGCCAGTTCGGGAAAGGACTGGTCGGCCTCGTTCCACGGAGCACCGTCGCCACCGGTGGCCTTTCCCTCGGAGGGAGGCAGCAGGATGAGCGGCGACGGCATCCGGCGACGGTACCCTCGCCGCCGTGACAGATCCGGCAATGGTCGACGAACCTGTGTCCACCCCCGAGCCCGATACTGCCGCGGCCGAGGCATCTGAGGAAGAAGTCGAGTTGAGCGGACTCGAGTCTGACATGGCCGTGGTCGAGGAGGCCATGGACCAGGTCGACTCCGGCACTCTCGATGTCGCCGACGAGATGATCGCCGGACTCGGGGACGCCGAGGCCTGAGGGCAGGCTCAGAGCAGGTCCGGAACCGGTGCGTCCTCCACAAGTTCAACCCGCGGCCCCAACGAAACCCGGCCGTCCCTGAACTCCAGCCAACGCCCACCTAGGTTCGACAGCCGCACCCACGGTTCGCCACAGGAAGCCTCCAGGGAGTAGATCACCCCGGCGTGGGTGACCACCAGAACCGTGCCGTCACCGGACCTGGCCTCCAGCCGGGAAAGGGAGGCGGTGACCCGGGTCAACAGGGCGTCATCGCGTTCGTGTCCGTCTGGCCGTCGGCCCGAGTCGAGCATCCCCGGCCATCCCTCCTCGATTTCAACGCGGGTCAGCCCCTGCCAGGGTCCGGCGTCACGTTCCATCAGGTCAGCGTCAGTGAGCACAGGCCCGACTCCAATCGCATCGGCCAGGGTCACCGCAGTGTCAAGCGCCCGTTCGAGGGGTGATGACACAACTGCGTCAAAGACCCCCAGGTGTCCGGAGCGTCCGGCCAGCACGGCGTTGTCCCTTCCGAGGTCGGTGAGTGGCGGATCGGCCCGGCCCTGCCAGCGACCGGCTGCATTCCACTCGGACTGGCCGTGGCGGACCAGGAGGAGGCTTGTCACGAGGGTTGACGGTACCCGCCCGTTCACCCGACTTCGGGACCTCGGTCATGACCTCCCTACACTTACCGGATGGCAGTACTGCGCTTGTTCGCCTCGGCCCGCGTGGCCGCGGGTACCGGCCGGACCGAAATGTCGGGTTCAACGGTCGGTGAGATCGTCGACGCTGCGCGCAGCCTCTACGGGGAGACGTTCGCAAGCCAGCTCGAAACATGTGGAATCTGGCTGAACGGCGAGCCTGCTGCAGCGGCCGACCCCGTCACCGAAGACGACGAGGTAGCCATCCTCCCGCCCGTGTCGGGGGGCTGAACCATGCGTCGTATAGCGGTCCTCTCACTTCACACGTCCCCGCTCGTACAACCCGGCTCAGGCGACGGTGGCGGCATGAACGTGTACGTGCGCGAACTCGTCTCGGCTCTCGCCCAGGCAGGTGGCGAGGCGACGGTGTTCGTTCGCAGATCCGATCCGACCCCACCCGAGACCGTCGAGGTGGAACCCGGTGTGACGGTGGTCCACATCGAGGCGGGCCCGTTTGACCTCTCCAAGGAGGAACTGCCCGGTGTCGTCGACGAGTTCGCCGACCAGGTCGCCGAGCGGCTCATCGCAGCTGATCTTGATGGAAACGGATATGACGCCCTGCTCGCCAACTACTGGCTGAGCGGAGTTGCCGGACACCGGCTAAAGCATGAACTGGAACTTCCACTCACCACGGTCTTCCACACCCTTGCCCGCGTCAAGGCCGAGACAGGCGATCTGGAGCCTCAGCGACGCCTCGACGCCGAAGCCGAGGTCATCGCATGTTCCGATGTGATTCTGGCCAACAGCCAAGAGGAGGTCCACCAACTGGTCGACCTCTACGGTGCCGACTCCACCCGAATCGAGGTGGTGCCTCCCGGGGTCGACCACGCCTTCTTCAGTCCCGGATTCCAGGGTGGGGCCCGCGATGCCGTTGGCCTGGGTCCCGGACCGGTGCTGTTGTTCGTCGGACGCATTCAGCCGCTCAAGGGTGTCGATGTGGCTGTCCACACGCTTGCCAAGCTCGACCGCAGCGATGCCCGCCTGGTCGTAGTGGGTGGCGCAAGTGGCCGCGAGGGACCCGCCGAGGAGCGCAGGACCAGATGCCTCGTCGGCGACCTCGGGCTGACCGACCGGGTGCACTTCGTGCAACCACAACCCCATCACAGCCTCTCCACCTGGTACAGGGCGGCAGACGTCCTCGTCATGCCGAGTCGTTCGGAGTCGTTCGGCCTCGTGGCCCTTGAAGCTGCAGCCTGCGGCATTCCAGCGGTTGCCGCTGCCGTGGGCGGCCTTCGGACGCTTGTCGACCATGGACGCACCGGTTACCTGGTTGAGGGTCGTGAACCCGCCGACTACGCGGACCACGTGACAGCACTGCTTGACGACCCGGTCCTGGCCACCGAGATGGCCGCTGCTGCGGCCGAGCGGTCCTGGTCCTACACCTGGTCGGCCACGGCGTCGCGGTTGCACCGGATCTGCGATGACCTCGCCTCCCGCTCCCTCGTGGACTGCACCTGACCGTGTAACAGAAGCGTGTTGTTGTATTTCATGTAGTTTCAGTCTACGCTGAACAGCGGGCCCGGCGGCCGACCACCGGGGTTCGATCGGGGAAGTGAGTTCACCGGTGAAGAGGCCGTCGGGCTCATTCCTGTGGTGGAGGTGTGTGGCAGGTGCAGGGCTGCAGGGTTGGGGACCGCTGTTCGAGCAGGCATAGGTTGGGTGTGTGAGCCACATGCGGCCCTCGAGGCTTCTCATCTTTGCCATCACGGCAAGCGGACTCCTCAGCAACTCGGTACTTGTCAGCTCGACACCCGAGATCCTGAGGGACCTGGGCCATCCGGTCAGTCAGGCAGGACTGGTTGTCGCCGCAGCGGCCATACCGGGGATTGTCGTGGCGCCCGCGGTTGGCTTCCTCGCCGACCGGTACGGCCGGCGTCGGATTCTCCTCCCCTGCCTGATCATCTTCGGTGTGTTCGGCCTGGCGGCGGGCTTCAGCCCGACCCTGGGCTGGCTGCTGGCGGCGCGCATTGCCCAGGGTGTCGGGGCGGCCGGCCTCATCAACCTGGCTGTGGTGCTCGTGTTCGACAACTGGGATGGCCTCGACCGGGCTGCACTGATCGGCCAGAACTCGGCGGTAATAACGGTCGCGGTGGCCGTCTACCCGGTACTTGGCGGAGCTGTAACGGACCTGTTCGGCTGGCGCTGGATGTTCCTCACGTACGCGGTGCCCCTCGTGGTCGCCGGTTTCGTGGGGCTCCACCTCGTGGCAGACCAACCGGCCCCCACGGAGAAGGTGGGCGACCAGGTCAGGGCGGCCCTTGTGGAAATCCGCCGCCCGGTAACGGCCACCGTGATCGTGCTGGGGGCGGTCGTGTTCCTCCTCATCTTCGGTCTGTTCCTCTCGCTCATGCCCATCCACCTGGACCAGGAGTTCGGCCTGGGTCCGACCCAGCGGGGTCTGGTTGCCGCTGTCCCGGCGGTCACCTCGACTGTGTCTGCACTGCTGGTCGCCAGGGCCCGCGCCAGGGTCCACGGTGGCTGGCTGGTCTACGCCGGGCTGTCCGTGTTCGCCGGGACCTTCGTGATCATGGGTGTGGCGTCGCTCTGGGTGCTCGTATTCGCCGCAGCCCTCTATGGCCTGGCCGAAGGTCTCACCGTCCCGACAATGCAGGACCTTGTAGCCGACGAGGCACCGGAGCACCTCAGGGCAGCGGTCCTGGCGGCATGGGTGGGTGCCGTTCGCGTCGGGCAGACAGTGGGACCCATCGGTGTGACAATGGCCCTCGCCTACTGGTCAACCGGGAGCGTTCTCGTCGTCTCGGGACTGGCTCTCTTCGTCGTCAGCGTCATCGCCACGCTGACCCGAACCCTTGTTCCCCGAAACGGCGGCGGGCAGCCGGCACTCAGCGGTTAGGTTCCCCGCTGTGACGATTCGCCTGCAGGTGATAGGTGGTGGCCAGATGGGTGAGGCCCTCGTGGGGGGCCTCGTGGCATCGGGATGGGCCACAGCCGACGATATCCACGTCGTGGAACCCGATGCCGACCGCCGAATCGAACTGGAGTCGTCCGTGCCCGGGCTGACCTGTGGTGCTGAACCGCTCAACGGTGTCGATGCGCTGATCGCCGTCAAGCCGCACATGGTGGCGACGGTGTGTGCCGCGCTGGCTGTGGCCGGCGTGGGAAGGGCTCTCTCGATTGCGGCGGGCATCCGTCTCGACGCCCTCGAAGAGGGCCTCGGCACCGGAGTGGCCGTTGTGCGCGCAATGCCCAACACCCCGTCACTGGTTGGTGAGGGTGCTTCAGCAATTGCAGCCGGCACGAATGCCGCCGATGAGGACGTCACCTGGGCATCAGAGATCCTGTCGGCCGTCGGAACGGTCGTTGTCGTGGACGAACCGATGATGGATGCCGTCACCGGGCTCTCCGGGTCGGGTCCCGCCTACCTGTTCCTGCTGGCCGAAGCCCTCATCGATGCCGGTGTCGCCCAGGGCCTTCCACACGAGACCGCCACGGCCCTCACCGAACAGATGCTGATCGGTGCCGCAACCCTGCTGCGAGAGTCCGATGCATCACCATCGGTGCTGCGTCAGAACGTCACATCCAAGGGTGGGACGACCGCTGCAGGTATCGCCGTGTTCGAGGCGGCTGACTTCTCGCGGTTGGTCGCAGCTGTGGTATCGGCCGCCAGCGAGCGGTCCCGGGAACTGGGAGGTACCTGAGGGTGGGTCGCCGCTACGACACCCTCTCGTTTCTTTCCGACTACGGAACCGACGACGAGTTCGTCGGTGTGGTCCACTCCGTGGTCCGGAGCATCGCACCACACCTGACGACCGTCGACGTCACACACGGCATCCCTCCACATGACGTGCGTGCTGGTGGTCTGACGCTGGCCCGAAGCGCCCAGTACCTGTGTCCGGGTGTCGTCCTCGCCGTCGTGGATCCGGGCGTGGCAACCTCCCGGCGTGCCGTCGCCATCGAGGTAGGAAACGGCGAGTCCGTGCTGGTCGGACCCGACAACGGTCTCCTGGCACCGGCTGTGGCACTGGTTGGCGGCGCTACGCGGGCGGTTTCCCTGACCAGAACCGACTACCACCTGCCCGCTCCCGGCCCCACCTTTGCCGGCCGTGACCTGTTTGCACCGGTTGCAGCACACCTCGCCAACGGTGTGGACCTCGGCGAGTTCGGTGAGGCCGTCGACCCGTCGACACTCCTGCCAGGCGTCATGCCAGTTTCCGCAGCCGACGACGATGGCCTCCATGCGGAGGTCCTCTGGGTGGACCGGTTCGGCAACATCCAGCTGAACGTGGGCCCCGGCGAACTTGGCGACATCGTGGGCCAGGTAGGCGACCGGTGCCAGGTCAGGAGTTCCGGATCGTCAAGGCCGGTCGTGAGGGTGGTCGCCTTCGACGAGGTACCCGCAGGCGGCCTCGGGCTTCTCGTTGATTCCTACGGGTTGGCGACCCTCGTGGTCGACCGGGCGTCGGCAGCTGCCGACCTGGGCGTGTCGGCCGGCGATGCCCTCGTTCTGGCGCCAACCGTTGACGGCTCCGGGTCCGTCACCAGGGTCGAGCTCGGAAGGAGCGAGACCGTCTGATGCGGTTCGGAACGACCATCGTCACGGCGATCCTGCTGGCCGCCATCCTGGGTGCCGCCGTAGTCCAGTTCGTGCTGCTGATCGACTAGCTGTCGGCCCGCACGTTTCCGGCGCTCGTCGCCGTGAGGGCACCGGCGAAGATGAGGGCAATGCCGATCACCACCGAAATGGAAAAGCCGGTCATCTCGTCAACCACCGAGTTGAGGAGCCCACCGAGGCTGAGCGTGATGGCACCCAGTGCAATCAGTACGTTTCCGGTGCCGCCTCTGACAGCAGGTGCGCCACCGGCTCGGAACAGGCGGATCGCAGACCAGGCGGAACCCCCGATTACGACCACTGCGCCGACCGACGACGCCACGGCAGCTGCGATTCTCGGCCCGGCTCCGAACACCTGGCTGCCCTGCGGCAGTTCGTCAGCGATGAAGGTACCTGTGGTTGGCGCCATCAACACGATCCCGGCACCGAAGGCACATGCCACGACAGTGACAAGGGCAATCCGGTCAGCCCTGGGCCGCGGCACCATCAGGTAGACGGTTCCCAGCGCCAGGATCGGAACGTTGAGGACAGCTCCGAAGATGTAGAAGGCTCGGAACGGCCCGGCCGACCATCCCACGGATGCACCCAGCCACATGGATCCCGCACCCAGGCTGAACAGGAGGAGTGCCACGGTCCATGCCATGTCCTGGGGCCTGTGCCCGTCCAGCCAGCGTTCCAGAACAGTGCCGGTGAAGCCCAGCGAGATGAGCGTGGCTGCGGAGGCGATGGCGATCTGGATGCTCACGCAGGCGCACGGTACGGCCCTTCGCGGCGATCCGCCATCCCGTGCCGGCGGGAACGGGCCGAACCCGTCAGGACGTGGCCTGCGAAGGATCACCCAAGGGCCTAGCGTTGGGCCATGGCAGCCCGTGGCAGGACACCCGACCAGGACCTCCCGACAGCTGAGATGGGCGTTGTCCAACCCGAGGGATCCTCCTCGCCTATTCCCGAAGCGACCCTTGCGCGCCTGCCCGTCTACATGCGGAGCCTGGTCGAGATGGCCGACGAGGGCATCGGCACCGCGTCATCGCGCCAGGTAGCCGAGCTGGCGGGGGTGAACGCAGCAAAGGTACGCAAGGACCTCTCCCACCTGGGGGCCCACGGCAAGCGTGGGGTCGGCTACGACGTCGACCGCCTGCTTGCCGAGATAGGCGGGGCGCTCGGCGGTTCGCTGACACCGGTGGTCATCGTCGGCGCCGGGAACCTGGGCAGGGCCCTCAGCAGGTACGACGGCTTCATGGCGGGGGGGTTCCCGGTGGCCGCCATCGTCGACTCCGACCGCTCACTCAAGGGCCGAGAGATCTCAGGTGTGCCAATCACGCACGTCGACCAGATGGACGAGGTGGTGTGCGCCACGGGGTGTCGACTGGGGATTGTCGCCACCCCGGCCCATGCCGCCCAGGAGGCCGTCGACCGCCTCGTGGCAGCCGGCCTGAGGTCGATACTCAACTTCGCACCGGCCGTGGTCTCGGTTCCTCCCGAGGTTCAGTTGCGTAAGGTCGACCTGGCAACAGAACTGCAGATCCTGGGCTATTACGAGCACGTTCGAACATCGAGCGGGGATTCTGAGCAGGCTGCCGGATGAAAGGCATCCGAGGGGATGGCCCCGGGGGGTTGGTACCAGGGGGTGTATTCGGGAATGCTGGACGCCGTCGTCCCCGATTCGACATGCAGTCGAGAAACAGGAGCACCTTGTCGTGTCGGTAGTGGTCGTTGGGTTGAACCACCGCACTGTTCCACTCGACCTGCTCGAGCGGATGATGGTTCCGTCCTCGCTGCTCCCCAAGGCACTCGCAGATCTGGTCTCACGCGAGCACGTCACCGAGGCGGTGTTGCTCTCGACGTGCAACCGCATCGAGGTCTACGCCTTCGCAGAGAAGTTCCACGGTGGCTACCAGGACATCCGGAACTTCTTCGCCGAGGTCTCTCATGTCGCCCCCGAGGACTTCTCGGACCATCTGACAGGTCTCTACGACGCCGACGCCGTTCGACATCTCTTTGCTGTCGCCTCGGGGCTGGACTCAGCCGTGCTTGGTGAACACGAGATTCTGGGTCAGGTCCGCACGTCGTGGGAGGTGGCTGCCGACGAGGGTGCGGTCGGCCCTGTGCTGAACCCCATGTTCAGGCATGCCCTCGAGGTGGGCAAGCGGGTACGGACCGAGACAGCGATCTCCCGCAGCATCACTTCGGTCTCCCAGGCAGCTGTGGCGATGGCCGGCGAACGGCTCGGAGGTCTCAACGGACGGAGGGTTCTGGTGGTTGGCGCCGGCGAGATGGGCGAAGGTCTGGCCAGGGCCCTGCACGGCGGTGGTGTGTCCGAGATTCTCGTGGCCAACCGGACCTGGGAGCGGGCCGTTGAGGTTGCCACCAGGCTCGGCGGAACGGCGGTGCGGCTCGACGAACTCCCGGGACACATCGCAGAGGTCGACGTGCTCCTCACCTCGACCGGTGCGTCATCGGTGATCCTCGAACACGGTGACATCGACGGCATGGTCGGAAGCCGAAACGACAGAGACCTCCTGATCGTCGATATTGCCGTTCCCCGCGACGTCGACCCGGCGGCCGGCGACCTTGATGGCGTGACCCTTCTCGACATGGACGACCTGCGTGCCTTCGCTGACATCGGAATCAGCGAACGTCGGCGCGAAATCACCGCTGTCGAGGCCATTGTCGACATTGAGCTGAACCGGTATGTCGACGAGTCCACCGCCCGGCTGGTTGCTCCGCTCATCTCCCAGCTGCATGGTCGGGCCGACGAGGTCCGTGCCGGTGAACTGGAGAGGCTGGCCAACCGGCTCGGCGAACTGGATGACCGACAACGGGCCGCCGTCGACGCACTGGCGGTCGGAATAGTCGGAAAGTTGCTGCACGAGCCCACCGTCCGCATGAAGGACGCCGCGGGTACGGCTCGTGGCGAGCGCCTGGCCGAGGCAATGCGCGACCTCTTCGACCTCTAGGCCGAGGCGGACCGCCATGCGAATCCGGGTTGCTACCCGGGGGAGTGCTCTGGCCCTGTGGCAGGCCAACCGTGTGTCCTCCCTGCTGACCCGGACCCTTCCGGTCGTCGACGTCGAGATCGTCGTCGTGGAGACCACCGGAGATCGCGACCAGACCACACCTCTGGAGCAGATGGGTGGCCTCGGGGTGTTTGTGAAGGAGGTTCAGGCAGCGGTCCTTGACGGCCGCGCCGACCTTGCCGTCCACTCTGCGAAGGACCTGCCCGGCGGGCCGACGGACGGGCTGACGCTTGCAGCGGTGCCCGAGCGTGGAGACCCGCGTGACGTCCTGGTGGGGTGTCGCCTGACCGACCTGCCCGTGGGGGCCACCGTCGCTACCGGGTCGATCCGTCGTCGGGCCCACCTGGCAAACCACCGACCCGACCTGCGATTCACCGGTCTACGGGGAAACATAGGAACCCGCCTCGAGAGGGCCCGGGAGGTCGACGCTGCCGTCATGGCCAAGGCTGCCCTTGACAGGCTGGGCCTGTGCCCGGAGATCGTGGACCCCGTGGACCCGGCGATTCTCCTTCCCCAGGTTGGACAGGGGGCGCTTGCGGTCGAATGCCGGGCCAACTACGAGATGCTCGAGGTGGTTGAAGGCGTGGACGACCCGGCCACCCGGCGGGCCGTCGACGCTGAGAGGGCCTTCCTGGTGGAACTTGGCACAGGTTGCGACCTTCCTGTAGCGGCGCACGCTCGCCCGGCTGTCGACGATCCCCTCGGATCGGCCCTCACGGTGACCGGCGCGATCGCGTCGCCCGATGGAGCAGTCCTCGTAAGGGAGGAGCGCACCGGCAGCGACGGTGCGGCCATAGGCCATGCAATAGCCAGACACCTGCTCGACGAGCGCGGCGGCGGCGAGTTGATGGCACGGTCGTGAACGGGCCGCTGACAGGCACCACGTTCGTGGTCACGAGGGCGACCGATCAGGCCGCCACCCTCATGGCGGCGCTGGCCGACCTGGGCGCCACCGTCGTTGAGTTGCCCGTGATCTCCATTACCGATCCAGTCGACGGGGGAGCAGCACTTGAGGCGGCGGTGAGGGGTCTCAGCACCTATGACTGGGTAGTGGTCACCTCGCCCAACGGCTCGCACCGTCTCGTCGAGGCGATTTCGTCCCAGAACCCGACCACTGAAGGCAGCGGGTGGCCGCGGTACGCCGCAATCGGGCCCAGAACGGCGGCACCGCTCCTCGAGGCCGGTCTGGCCGTCGAGCTTGTTCCCGACCGGGCGGTCGCCGAGGCCCTCATCGATGCATTTCCAGCACCTCCTCCGGGAGGTCGCGTAATGGTGGCCAGGGCCGAGGTCGCGAGGCCCGTCCTGCCCGATGGCCTGCGGGCCGCCGGCTGGGAGGTCGACGTTGTGGTCGCCTATCGCAACGTGGCCATCCACGCCGATCCCGACCTGGTGGAACGGGCCCGTGCTGCAGATGCCGTCACGTTCACCTCGGAGTCGACCGTGCGCCGCTACGTCGACCTTGTGGGCGGACCGGTGCCGCCCGATGCCGTCTGTATCGGCCCGATCAGCGCCGCCGCCGCCCGGGAAACGGGTTTTCGGGTCACTGAGGCGGACCCCTGCTCGCTCGCAGGGCTGGTAGATGCCGCACGCACGCTGGCCGGGTCCTGAGCAGACCTTCGTAGGCTCCTAGGGTGACCTTTCCCGAGAAGAGGCCCCGTCGCCTTCGGCGTACCGCCGCCATGAGGAGGCTGGTCGCCGAGACCCGCCTGTGTGCAGATGATCTGGTGGCACCGCTGTTCGTTCGGGAGGGCACAGCTGACCCTGTTCCCATCCCATCCCTCCCCGGGGTCGTGCAGCACTCCCGCTCAAGCCTCCGCACCGAGGTGGCCGAACTGAAAGACATGGGGATCCCGGCCGTGATCCTGTTCGGGATTCCATTGAGTAGGGACCCTGTCGGGTCAGAGGCATGGAACCCCGACGGTGTCGTCCAGGTCTCTCTCCGCGACCTTCGCGACGATGTTGGCGACGACATGGTGCTCCTGGCCGACCTGTGCGTCGACGAGTACACCGACCACGGCCACTGCGGTGTCGTCGCACATGACGGCACCGTCGACAACGACGCCAGCCTTGAGCTCTACCAGCAGGTCGCCGTGGCCCAGGCCGACGCAGGCGCAGACGTCTGTGCTCCCTCTGGGATGATGGACGGCCAGGTGGCGGCCATCCGCTCCGCACTCGACTCCGCCGGTCATGACCAGGTGTCGATACTGGCCTATGCGGCCAAGTACGCCTCTGCCCTGTACGGACCGTTCCGCGATGCAGTTGACGTCGAGATAGCCGACGGCGGCGACCGGCGCGGCTACCAGCAGGATCCACCCAACGCCCGCGAAGCCCTGTCAGAGATACGCGCCGACCTGGCCGAGGGGGCCGACATGGTCATGGTCAAGCCGGCACTGGCATATCTGGACGTTGTCGCCCGGGTGAGAGATGAGGTGGATGTACCCCTCGCCGCCTATCACGTCAGCGGCGAGTACGCGATGGTCGAGGCGGCTGCAGCCAACGGCTGGATCGACGGAGACGCCGTCGCAATGGAGCACCTGTTGGCCATCAGGCGGGCCGGCGCCGATTTCATCCTCACCTACCTGGCCCGTAGGGCAGCACAGCTGATCGGGTCATGACCGGTTCGAACGAAGCGCTCTTCCGACGCGCACAGCGGGTTATTCCGGGCGGGGTCAACTCGCCCGTTCGGGCATTCGGCTCGGTCGGCGGAACCCCGTACTTCGTGGAGCGGGGCGAAGGGCCCTACGTCTGGGACTCGGAGGGCCGCCGCTACATCGACTACGTGCAGTCATATGGACCGGGCATCCTGGGCCACGCCCACCCGGCCGTTGTCGAGGCAGTGGCCGTTGCGGCAGGCGACGGAACCAGCTTCGGCGCACCTACCGAGGCCGAGGTCATCCTGGCCGAGATGGTCGTTGACCGCATCGCCGGGCTGGAGTCAGTTCGGTTTGTGTCGAGCGGCACCGAGGCCACCATGTCGGCCATCAGGCTGGCGCGTGGGGCCACGGGCCGATCCCGGATCGTGAAGTTCGCCGGCTGCTACCACGGCCACTCCGATGCCCTGCTCGCAGCAGGAGGAAGCGGGGTGGCCAACCAGGGTCTGACGGGGTGCGACGGCGTGACCGCCGGAGCGGTGGCCGACACGGTGGTCGCCCCCTACAACGTCGTTCCCGAACTTGACGACACCGTTGCAGCGGTAGTCGTCGAACCGGTGGCGGCAAACATGGGGCTCGTAGCCCCGGCTCCCGGATTTCTCGAGGGACTCCGGTCGGCGTGCGACGCCACCGGTTCCGTGCTCATCTTCGACGAGGTGATCACCGGCTTCAGGCTGGCCCGCGGTGGTGCCGCCGACCACATGGGGGTCGCACCCGACCTCTGGTGTTTCGGCAAGGTCATCGGGGGTGGCCTGCCTGTCGGAGCCTTCGGAGGAGCTACCGACCTCATGTCGAACCTCGCACCCCTGGGCGGCGTGTACCAGGCGGGCACCCTCTCCGGCAATCCCCTCGCAATGGCAGCCGGCCGTGCCACCCTCGACCTGCTCGACCAGGACGCATACGACCGCCTGACCGGCACCTCCCGGAGGCTTGCCGACGGCCTTGCTGCGGCGTTCGCCGGGGCCGGGTTGGCCTGCGTCATGCCGCGCCTGGGGTCGCTGCTGGGCGTGTTCTTCGGTGATGAGGAACCCACCGACTTCGACGAGGCCTCCCGTCTGGCTGACAACGGCGTCTACCCGAAGGTCTTTCACGCCCTCCTGGACAGAGGGGTGGCGTGGGCACCCGGCGCATACGAGGCGCTGTTCCCGAGCCTCGCCCACTCTGAGGCTGTGGTCGACGAGACGGTCTCCATTGCCGCCGAGGCGGCCGCGGCGGTGGCATCCGACCTCACGTGAGCAGCGGATGGTCGGGGTCGGTCAGGTGGAGCGGCCCCGGAGGCCCAGGTAGCGCCTGATCAAGGAGTTCGTCGAGGAGTCATGTGCCAGACGGTCCTCGTCGGCAGCAAGTTCGTCGGTGATACGCACCGCGAGTGACTTGCCCAGCTCCACACCCCACTGGTCGAACGGGTTGATCCCCCAGGCGGCACCGGCGACCACGGTGCGGTGCTCGTAGAGGGAAACCAACTGCCCCAGAACCGACGGCGTCAACTCAGGAGCCAGGATCGTGGTACTGGGCCGGTTACCCGGGAAGGTGCGGTGGGCAACCAGGTCAGGCGGTACCCCGGTGGCTGCAGCCTCGTCGGCGGTCAGGCCGAAGGCCAGGGCCTCGGCCTGGGCGAACAGGTTCGCCATCAGGGCGTCGTGGTGAGCGAGACGCGGGTCGGCCAGCGGGCGGGCAAAGCCGATCAGGTCGCACGGAACCACCTCGGTGCCCTGGTGGAGCATCTGGAAGAAGGCGTGCTGGCCGTCTGTGCCGGGGGCACCCCAGACGACCGGACCTGTCTGCCCGGCAACGAGGCCACCGTCGGAGCCGGCCCGCTTTCCGAGGCTCTCCATCGAGACCTGCTGGAGCCATGGGGGGAACCCGCCGAGTTGGCTGCCGTAGGGAACCACCGCCAGCGACGACGCCCCCAGGAACGACCGGTGCCAGACGTCGAGCAGGCCGAGCAGCATCGGCCCGTTCGAGTCCGGGGTGCAGGAGGCCAGGTGTTCGTCGACAATCCTCATCCCGGCGAGCATCTCAGCAAAGGCCTCCGGGCCGACAGATGCCATGACGCTCAGGCCGACTGCTGACGGCAGCGAGAAGCGGCCCCCGACCCAGTCAGGGACATGAAAGGTGAGTTCGGGGCTGACTCCAAGATCCGCGGCCAGATCCGTTGCGGCGGTGGCCGCGGCCAGGTGGGCTGATAGGTCGCCGCCGACCCCATCGACAAGCCAGGCCCGGGCGGTCTCAGCTGCGACCATCGTCTCGGGGGTGGTGAAGGTCTTTGAGCAGACGAGTATCAGAGTCGTGGCCGGGTCCAGGCCGTCCAGGGCTCTTTCAATGTCGGCACCGTCAAGGTTCGACGCGAAGCGGATGTCGAGTTCCGGGTGGGCCAGGTGGGCCATGGCCTCCGTCGCCATGGCCGGTCCCAGGTGTGAACCGCCGATGCCAAGGCTCACCATGGCGGTGATCGGCCTGCCGGTGGCTCCAGACATCTGACCGCTGCGCAGTCGTACGGCGACATCAGCCATCCGGCCAAGGGTTTCTCTGACGCCGGGAACCACGTCGGTCCCGTCGACAACGATGGCTGTGCCGGCACCTGCCCGTAGAGCGGTGTGTAGGGCCGGCCTGTCCTCGGTCGTGTTGACCCTGTCACCGGACAACATCCGCCCGATGAAACCGGCCACGTCCCGCTGTGCAGCCAGGTCGACAAGCAGGGAGATGGTCTCGTCGGTGACCGGCTGCTTTGAATAGTCGACCCACAGGTCGCCCACACCGACCGCCAGCCTCTCGCCACGTTCCGGATCGGCTGCGAACAGGTCACGGAGCGACCCGCCGACCAGTTGGTCGCGGTGTCGTTCAAGCTCCGACCAGGCGGCTACGCCGGCGGCTTCAGATCCGGTCACGAGGGACATTCTCCCCGCTCAGGCGCCGGACCGTGCGGCATCACCCGACCCGGGCCCCAGGTGGTGAGAAATCAGACGCGGTCGACGGAGCCTGTGGCGGAATCCGGGCGTACCTGTCCGGCACCATCCGAACAGCTGCAGCCAGTGCCCTGTAGGCGGTCTCGGAATAGCCGACCTCGCCGTCGCGGAGGAGGTTGGCCATGACCCGCAGCGCCCACTCCATCAACGGCTGGGAGCGCATGCCGACCCTTGTCAGTTCCCGAATCAGGGCAGGGTTGCCGATAACCCTGGCGAAGATGCGGGCCATCTTGAAGTACGTCCCGTACTCGTCATCGAGCATCCCCGGGTAGCGGGCCAGTACCGAATCGCCCCGTGCGGCAGCCTCACCGATCAGCCCGGCGGCGAGGTGGCCCGTTTCGTAGGCGTAGTCGATTCCCTCGCCGTTGAACGGGTTTACCGAGCCTGCGGCGTCACCTACCAGCAGCCAGTTGGGGCCGGCCTTGGGGCCGACAGACCCTGCCATCGGCAGCCGACCACCGGTTGGTGCGGCGATTGGCCTGGTGGGGTCGATCTGCCAGTGGCCCGGGAGGGTGCAGGCAAACTCCTCGAAAAGGTGGGTGGTGTTCACCGACCGGTAGTCGCGGAAGGTCGAGAGCAGGCCAATGCCGACGTTGATGGTTCCGTCGCCAACCGGGAAGATCCAGCCGTACCCGGGCATGGTGGTGCCCCTGCGGTCCCTCACGTCAAGCGCAGACTCGATCCACGGATCGTCGTGCATCGGGCTCTCGAAGTAACCCCGGATGGCCATGCCCATCGGGTAGGAGCGATCGCGTGAGGTTCCAAGCGCCCTCCCGAAGCGGGAGTTGGCGCCGTCGGCCACGACCACGAAGCGGGCATGGATGGGCCTCTCGATGCCGGTCTCCCGGTCGATCACGACCGCACCCGAGATGCGACCGGACCCGTTCTGGTTGGAACCGTTGACGGGACCGTCGGCCCCTATGGGACCGACGGCGTCTGTACCCTCGAGCAGGGTGGCTCCTGCGAGCACGGCGTGGCGGGCGACGAACGTGTCCAGGTCGGAGCGCCGCACCACATAGCCGTAGGACGGGAATACGGGATGTTCAGGCCAGCCCATTTCAAGGGTGCGCTCATGGGCGACCACCCGCAGCCCATCGAAGCGGTGGTAGCGCTCAAGCTGCTCGCCAAGCCCCATCGCCTCCAACTGGTGGACCGCGCGCGGAGTAAGGGCATCGCCACAGGTCTTCTCTCGTGGGAACACCTTGCGCTCGACAACGACCGTGTCGAGGCCGGCGCTGGCCGCCCAGAAGGCGGTTGCTGCACCTGCGGGCCCACCGCCGATTACCAGCAGGTCGTGGACGTGATCAGGCATGACCGGGGAAACGTGTATCAGCGGTGATCAACGCGGCCTCCCGGCAGGAGCGCCTGTCACTTGCTCAGCCGTTGGCCAACTGGTCGTCCGTGCCGAATGAGGCAGACCTCAACAGGTCGAGAACCTCGTCTACGGTGACCGTCTCAGGGTCGAGGTGGCCGTCGAGGTCCAGATCGCCAGAATGGATGGCCTCGTCCATTGCCTCGGCAAGACCCTCGTCGAACTCGGAGTGGCTCAGGTGGGCACGCTCGTAGAGCACCACCCCGATCAACTCCTCTGTTGTAAGGGCGTCAGCGAAGCCGGGCATTCCACCAGCCACCACCCGGCCGGCAGCGTCGTCGCCGTATGGATTGCCGAGGCCAACTCCGGTGGATCCAGATGCGGCCCAGACGATGTGTTCGGCAGCGGTCGGGAACGTGGCCAGCACCTCACCGTCGGTCATTGCCGGTCCGGAGCCACCCTCACCACCGGCTCCGTGGCAGGCGGCACAGTGTGCCTCGTAGACGTGGGCGCCTTCTGCGAGAAGTCCGGCCGAGCCGGACTCGGGGGGCCGTTCGAGGGTTCCCACGTAGGTGACTGCCCAGATCGGCAGCAGGATCAGCGCACTTGCAGCCCACCATGGGATCTTCGGGCGGTCGGTGGCTGCGGCGTTGTACGGGGCCACCGGAGCGGCGGGGGTCGGCGCTTCGGGTTCGGGCGCGGAGGGGGCCTCGGCAGCGGGTGGGGCAGCAGCAGAGCCAGCAGGCGGAGCCGGGTCGGCGGCCTTGTCTGCAGGTTCGTCGGTGGTGGAGCCGCGCGCCTGGCGGGAGCGCTTCAGGAGGTGCTCGGGAATCTCAGTCAACGTGGCCTCCGGGGCGACGTGGTGTTCGGTTCAGCGGTGTGCGGTTGGCCCGACACCGACCTCTGGTCGGACAGGTGCAGGCTAACTGGCACTGTAGGTCGTCCGGCACCGATCCGGACAAGCCAGATGCTGCGTGCCCGGGTAGTCGCAACGTGCTCGGCGTGGTAGACACAGCGTCTGTGCAGGGGTGCCACGACGGGATCAACGGAGGGTCGCGGAGTCCCTGGACCACCCACTAGCATGGGGCGGGCACAGCGCTTGTGCATCGCTTCACTAAGTCGCTGTAACCACCCAGTCGCCGAGACCTGCCGAGGAGGAGCCTGAACGATGGTCGCGTTCGTTGTATCCGTCATCGTGCTGGGTCTCATGGTCGCCGGCGCCGGTGCATACCGTGACCGCTGCCCCGCCGACAAGGACTTCACCTGGGGCGAGGCCATGCTCTTCGCCACCTACGTTTTCATGATCATGTTCTGGGTCTACGGCGTTGTCCCACACCAGTGGCTGACCTGGGCGGACAGCGAACTCAACTGGCGCCCTGACCGCTTCCTCGTCGGACCGTCGCTGCCGTGGACCGGCGAACAGGGCATCGTCGAGTGGGTCCTTCCCTTCACCATGACCTACGAGGTGATCCGCGACATCGTCGCTGTGATCATCTACCTCGTCGGCATCGGCGGCAACGCCGTGCTCTGGAAGAAGTGGCAGAACCGGGGCGCAGAGGTTGCCGAACCCACACCAACCTCCGAATACGGCCGGCCGCTGGTACGCGAGGGGGCCGGAACATGAGCGTCATCGACGCCAACCCGGCACATCCGATGTTTGTCGACGACTACACACTTCGCGAGGTCGATGCCGCCTGGATGGCCACGGCGGTGAAGCTCAAGCAGTTCATCCACATTGACCAGTCCGAGTGCATCATGTGCGAGGGCTGCGTCGACATCTGCCCCTGGAAGTGCATCCACATGGTCAGCCCCGACGTCATCGTCGAGGCGGTCGGAACCGGAATGCCCGGCGACGACCCCAGCGACAACGTCATCTTCACCATCGACGACGACGTCTGCACCCGCTGCGCCCTGTGTGTCGATCGCTGTCCCACCGGTGTCATCATCCTCGGAAAGATGAGCGACCCACCGGCAGACGGCGACGCACACCAACGCGCCAACAGCCATGGCTATGGCTATGGCATGCGCCTCGGCTGATCGGCGGTAGGCGGGAACTATGCGCAACATGAACACCCACACAGGTTCACAGGAGAACGACGACAGTGGTCGATAGCAACGGCAGCAAGCCGACCGGACAGGCGCTGGCAGAGCGCGTTCAGGGATCACAGGCCTGGGGATCCATCTTCAGGCCCGGTTCCATCTTCCGGAAGGGCTACAGCGACAGTCCCCGGAACCGGTCATACGTGATCATGAACAGCGTCCTCTACCACCTGCACCCTGTGAAGGTGAAGAGGCACGCCGTAAAGGTGAGCTACACGCTCTGCCTGGGCGGGTTGAGCTTCTTCCTGTTCATCCATCTCACGGTCACCGGCATCTTCCTGATGTTCTTCTACCGGCCCACAGCGGCCCAGGCGTGGAATGACATCCTGACACTTCAGACGTCGGTTGGCTTCGGCCTCCTCGTGCGCAACATGCACCGGTGGGCTGCCCACCTCATGGTCCTCTCAGTGTTCCTCCACATGGCCCGGGTCTTCTACCACGGCGCCTACAAGCCGCCCCGCGAATTCAACTGGGTCATCGGTGTGATGCTGCTGCAGCTCACCCTGCTTCTCTCCTTCACCGGGTACCTGCTGCCCTGGGACCAGCTGGCCCTCTGGGCGGTAACCGTCGGTACCAACATGATGGGCTTCACGCCGGTGTTCGGACCACAGGTCAGGTTCGTCCTCCTCGGAGGGGTCGAGATCGGGACCGACACCCTGCTGCGCTGGTACGTACTGCACGTGTTGATGCTGCCCTTTGTGACGGTGATCTTCATGGCAATCCACTTCTGGCGCGTCCGCAAGGACGGCGGAATCTCCGGACCGCTCTAGGCCAGGGACGCGACGATGACTGAAATCCCCGAACACCTCCGCAAGCGTGCCGAAGAGGCCCGCCAGAAGGCCGCAGGCGCGACCGGGGCCGACAAGCCGGCCGACGCTGCCCCATCCGAGGCGACAGCATCAGGCGGCGAGGCGGCCGAGGGCCGGATTCCGGTCCACCTGCTGGACCGCAGCAGGGCAGCAGCCAACCAACCGGCTCCAGACGCCGACCCGGCTCCGGCCGGTGGCGGAGCACCCGCGCCGAGCAGCGGCCCCGACGGGCACAACCAGCGCCTCCTCACCGTCGTCAAGTCCGGCTCGATCCAGGACGCCAAGTCGGTTCCCCAGGACAAGGTGCACGTCTGGCCCCACCTGCTGGTGGCTGAGTTCCTGGCAGCCCTGGCCGTCACCCTGTTCCTGCTGGCGTTCTCGATCTTCGTCAACGCACCCCTGCTCGACCTGGCGAACTTCAACCAGACCCCCAACCCGTCAAAGGCACCCTGGTACTTCCTCGGACTCCAGGAGATGCTCACCATGTTCCACCCGATGGTGGCGGGCGTGACCATCCCCGGTATCGGCCTCATCCTCCTGGCGATGGCGCCCTACATCGACAAGAACCCCTCCAAGGCACCCGAGGACCGCAAGTTCGCCATCTCGCTCATGACCGTCCACCTAATGTTCTGGGCCGTCCTCGTGATGATCGGCTCGTTCTTCCGCGGCCCCGGCTTCAACTTCATCTTCCCATGGAACAGCGGCCTGTTCTTCGAACTGTGATGTCCATGCCCACCCACCTCGCGGCCTCAGGCCGGAACCCCGGGAGCTGATCCGTGGTAGTCGTGATCCCAATCGTCCTGCTCGTGGTGCTCGCAGGGGTGCTGCTTGTAGGAACATCCCGGCGACGTGAACAAAGGGCGGCCGGCCTGTCCCGCGAGGCCCGTCGCAGCGACAAGGCCAGCCTCGCCCTTTCGGCAGGTGACGGCGACACTGCCCCAACTGGCCGCCAGGTGGAACACGAAGCCATCGCAACCAGGAAGGTGGTAGACGCACCGGTCGTCGAGTCGGCACCCGCCGAGCCGTTCGTGGCACCCGATCCGCTGGCCCTGGGCGTGTCCCGCCGGCAGTTCTTCAATCGCAGCATCGTGGGCATGATGGGCCTCGGCCTCTCCGGCTTTGGCGGCGCATGCATAGCCTTCCTCTGGCCACAGGGCGTGAGCGGCTTCGGCTCCAAGATCAAGGTCGGCAACATGATCGAGCTTCTGGCCGAGATCAAGGACAAGAACGGCTTCGTCTACATGCCCGAAGGCCGAATGTGGATCACCGCGTATCCGAACGGCGCCGTGGAAAAAGCCCGGACGGCCTACTCCTCACCTGAGTTGACCGGCATGGCGGCCGGGGTCGAGAGCGGATTCGAGAGCGGGGTCGTCGCCCTGTACCAGAAGTGCCCCCACCTGGGCTGTCGGGTACCCGAGTGCGTGTCGTCGCAGTGGTTCGAGTGCCCCTGCCACGGTTCTCAGTTCAACCAGGTCGGAGAAAAGCGCGGAGGACCCGCACCGAGGGGCATGGACCGGTTCGCCATGACCGTGGCCGACGGCGTGCTCACGGTTGACACCGGCACGATCGTTCAGGGACCCCCCATCGGAACCAACACCACCGGCCAGGAGGCCGAGGGTCCGCACTGCATAGGCGCCGCCGACGGCCACTAGGCCCGCCCCGTCAGGAGACCAACGAGACAACCCGATGATCCTCGCAGCAAGCACACAACGCACAGTCGGCCTGGTGCTGGCCGTTCTCGTGATGGTCGGGCTCGTCGTATACATGCTCTTCAACTTCCGTATCGGAAAGCGCGAGGTCGGCTCCGAGATCGACCTGGCTGCCAACCGGACACCCCATGTCGACGACCTCGAGCTGGAAACCAGGGTGCTCGATCGGAGTCTCGCCTGGTCGCTCGTCACGCTCGCAGCCATCTCCCTGGTACTGCCCATGTACTGGCTGATGGAACCGGCCCGACAGGAGAACGCAGCCATCGACTGGGTCGGCCGCTTCGAGGTCAAGGGTGCCAGAATCTTCGAGGACGGTTGCGCCAACTGCCACGGACCAGGCGGTGTCGGTGGGGTGGCGGCCTTCACCATCGCGGACCCTGATGGCCAGTTCGTGGCCCAGGTCGAGTGGAAGGCGCCTGCACTAACAACGGCCCTCTCCCGCTTCAGCGAGGCAGAGGTAACCGATATCCTCAACTACGGCCGTCCGGGCACCCCGATGCCGGCCTGGGGCCTGTCCGGCGGTGGCCCGCTGACCACCCAACAGGTCGAACAGCTTGTCGTGTACCTGCGGTCCATCCAGCTAGACCAGGACGCTGCTACGGCCGAGATCAGCTCAGGTATCCGAGCCGGGGTAGGGGCCGTGGTAACGGCAGCCGATCCGTCCCTAACCGATCGCGATGACGTCGACGCAGCAATCGATACATGGCTCGAAGGTGCAACCGATCCGGCCAGCGACGACTACCTGTTGTACGGTGAACTTCTCTTCAACAACGCTTCGGCACAGGACGCCAACAACTGTGCCCGCTGCCATACCCCCGGCTTCTCCTTCGGGGCGACCAGCGAGGCCGCCACAGCCGACCTGCTCGAGGCGTGGCCGCGGCTGGCCGAGTCCGGGATACTCACCGGTTGGCAGCCTGGAGCAGGCCACGTGGGCCCTGACCTTGCCGGTGTCGAGGCCCACTTCTCAACGAGCCAGCGGCAGTCCGAGTTCATCCGCGCCGGGTCCGAGGTGGGCATCGGCTTCGGCAACGCACGGACCGGCTCGGGCGGCATGCCCGGATACGGCGGACGGGTCGATGATCTCGACGTGATCGGAACCGTCGAGCGCAGCCAGCTGCTCACGCCTGAACAGATTGACGCCATCGTGGCCTACGAGAGGAGCCTCTGATGAGTGCATTCGTCATGCTCGCAGGCCTCGCCTACAACCCGCACATCGCCGGGATCCTCGTCGTAGCAACGGGCGTAGTTGTTCTCATTGGATCCGTGTGGCTGCTGCTTGCCACCAACTCTGGCATCAGGGTCGGAACGCTGCTGGCCGTAACCTCCCTCATGGGGTGGATGGTGATCATGGGGTCCACCTGGTGGATGTACGGCAAGGGCTGGCAGGGGAGCAGCGCTTCATGGATCACCGTCGACATCAACGTCGGTGACCTGGCGGCCAGCGGCCTTCCAGAAGCAAGGCAACTTCCCAACCCCGGCGACCTGCCGTCCGGCTACGAAATGGTCGTGTCGTCAGGTGATGCAGTGGCAATGGCCGAATACGGCACCCTCCCGACATCCGACGAGTACCCCGACCTTCCCGCTGACGAACTCCAGATGCTTCGCGCAGACCGGCAGGTACGCAACGAGACGGTCACCAGATCTGAACTGGCAGCGGTCGCGCCAGAGGTGACGGCCGCTGCGGGCCTCGGCAACCTCGGTGGCTGGCGCCTGCTGGCGACGACCGAGGCCGGCGACGCGCAGGCCCAGGCAGTCGCCGATGTCCTGTCACACAGTGATCTCGGGTTCGGCTCCACCGGAGACTTCAAGCTGCTGGATGCGTTCACCATGGGCGGTAAGCCGACGCTGCCCAAGGACCCGGCCCGGTGGGACCGCATAAGCCTCTGGGTCACCAACTCCGCCCGGATAACCAACCCGGTGAAGTACACGGTCGTCCAGCTGCAGTCGGTTGTCGACCAGGCGACCATCCCCGGTGAGGCACCGCCTCGGCCAATTGCAGACGCCGATGAGCCCGTCGTCTCGGTGATCATGGTCCGGGACCTCGGCAGCGTCAGGCTCCGGCCTGCACTCGTCACCATCGGATCGCTACTGGTCTTCCTCGCGCTCTGCCACTGGCTCCATGTCCGTGACAAGGAGGTCATGGCACGGCGCAGGGAGTTCGAAGCGGCAGGAGCCTGATCCGTGGTAGTCGCCTGCAGAGACGCCTGCCGGCGCCCGGGAGGTTGACGTGCTCGGCCAGTACCTGCCCCTTGTGTTCCTGTTTGCGCTGGCATTTCTCTTTGCTGCGCTGAGCTTCTTCGCTTCACGGCTGCTAGCCCCACGCAGCCCCAACGACAAGAAGGAAGCCCCGTACGAGTGCGGGATCATTCCCGGGCGCGAAGCACCCGAGCGCTTCCCGGTGCGCTTCTTTCTGGTGGCGATGATCTTCATCGTCTTCGACATCGAGATCATCTTCTTCTACCCGTGGGCGATAGCACACGGCGAGATCGGACTGTTCGGCCTCGTCGCCGTGCTCATCTTCTCCCTGGCCGTGTTCGAGTCCTTCGTCTACCTGATCGGCAACGGCGCCCTCGAGTGGGGGCCGCTCAGCCGTGAGGCACCGGGTGGAGGCGTCGTGTCGGCAGGGCGCACCTCGTCGACAACGGTCTCGCGGGCAGGCATCCGCCAGGTGGGCCTCGACGGCCGACCCGGGGGGAATGCCTGATGCGACGCCTTCCGATCCTGGGCGACGTGTCCCGGGTCTCCGACGACGGCCTCGAGGGCCTCGAACACAACTTCGTGACAGCGCGCATCGAGGACCTCGTGAAATGGTCGCGGGCACGCAGCTGCTGGCCGGCCACGTTCGGGCTGGCATGTTGTGCGATCGAGATGATGGCCACCGGCGCCGCCCACTACGACCTGGCCCGCTACGGAATGGAGGTCTTCCGTGCCTCTCCCCGACAGGCCGACCTGATGATTGTGGCCGGGCGGGTTTCACAGAAGATGGCGCCGATACTGCGGCAGATCTACGACCAGATGATGGAACCCAAGTGGGTCATCTCCATGGGCGTGTGTGCATCGAGTGGTGGCATGTTCAACAACTACGCCATCGTCCAGGGCGTCGACCAGGTGGTTCCCGTTGACGTGTACGCCCCGGGCTGCCCGCCGGGACCCGAGACCCTCATGCATGCCATCCTCACCCTTCACGAGAGCATCCGTACCGGTGAGCTGACACGCCGCCGAGAGGCCAATGACGGTGGTGCGGCGATCCACGTTGAGGCCCCGCTCCCAGAGGACACAACGGAACAACCGGTCCAACTGGGTTCCCGATGACCACGGTTCCCGAGACGTCGTCGTTCGGCCAGCGGGTGCTGCACCCGTTGCCCGACCAGCTGTACGCAACGGTCAGTGACCTGCGCGACGAGGGCTTCCTGACAGCAGTCGACGTGACCGCCGTCGACTACATGGCACATCCGGGCCGAACCGATCTGCCAGCCGATGTCAGCCCCGAACGCTTCGAGGTCGTCGTTTCCCTTCACGCACACCAGAGCCATGAGCGTGTGCGACTGCGGATCCAGGTCCCCGTCGACGATCCGGTCGTCCCCTCCCTCTTCGACCTGTTCCCTGGAACCGAGGCCATGGAACGGGAGGTCTTCGACCTCTTCGGCATCACGTTCGACGGCCACCCGGACATGACCCGGATCCTGCTTCCCGAGGAATGGGAGGGCCATCCGCTCCGAAAGGACGTCGACACCGGCCGGATACCCGTCCAGTTCAGGGAAGCCCCGGTGCAGCGGTGAGCAGCGGAGCGCCGGAAGGCACCCTCTCCGACCTCGGCAGCGCCGAGCGGGTTCACCGCCGCGACGGCAGTGCGGTCCTGCGGGTAGGCGAGGGCGAGGCATTCGAACTGGCTGGCGATCCCGACAACCCCGACGACGACGAGCGCATGATCTTGAACATGGGGCCGTCGCACCCCTCCACCCACGGCGTCCTGCGCCTGATGCTCGAGATGGAGGGCGAGACCGTGCTGCGGACCAAGCCGGTCATCGGCTACCTGCACACGGGCATGGAGAAGACAGGCGAGAACCTGAGCTACCTCCAGGGACCCACGAACGTCACCAGGATGGACTACGCCGCTCCACTGTTCTCCGAGCTGGCGTTCTCCCTGGCGACCGAGAAACTGCTCGGGATCGAGGTCCCTCCACGGGCCACCTGGATCCGGATGCTCATGTGCGAGCTGAACCGGGTGGCCTCACATCTGCTGTTCCAGGCGACCAACGGCATGGACCTGGGTGCCGTCTCAATGATGATCTACGGCTGGCGCGAACGCGAAGAGGTACTCCGGTTCTTCGAGAAGGTCACCGGCCTCCGGATGAACCACAACTACATCCGACCCGGTGGCGTGGCGGCCGACCTCCCCGACGGATGGCAGGACGACGTTCGTCGGCTGCTGGACCTGATCCCACCGAGGCTCGACGAGTACGACACCCTGCTGACCGGCCAACCCATCTTCAGGGAGCGTCTCCAGGGAGTCGGCGTCATGACACCAGCCGAGGCCCTTGCACTCTCGGCCACCGGCCCGATCCTGCGCTCCACCGGATACGCCTGGGACCTGCGACGCGACGAGCCGTACCTGGCCTACGACCAGGTCGACTTCGACGTCCTCGTGGGCACCTACGGCGACTCCTTCGACCGGTTCGCCATACGCCTGAACGAGACACGTGAATCGCTGCGCATCGTCGAGCAGGTCCTCGACCAGATGCCCGGCGGCGACTACCGCACCCAGGACCAGAAGGTCACACCACCACCGAGGGCACGCATCGACGACTCCATGGAGGCCCTGATCCACCACTTCAAGATCTTCACCGAGGGATTCCACGTGCCCGAGGGCGAGGTCTACGTGGCTGTCGAGTCCCCCCGCGGCGAGCTGGGCTGCTACCTGGTGTCCGATGGTGGTCCCAACCCATACCGGATGCACATCAGGGGTCCCAGCTTTGTCAACCTCCAGACGCTCCCGCACCTCATGGAGGGTGGCCTCATCGCCGACGCCGTGGCCGTGATCTCATCGGTGGACCCGATCATGGGCGAGGTGGACCGCTGATGGGCTACTTCAGCGAGGCCAACGAGGTCCTGGCCGCCGAGATCATCGACAGGTATCCGAGGCCCAGGTCTGCCGTCATACCGCTGCTTCACCTCGCTCAGGAACAGGAGGGCTGGGTAACCCGCGAGGCAATGCTCCAGATAGCGGACCTCACAGGAGTGACCGCCGCGGAAGTCCTCGGAACGGGCAGCTTCTATGAGATGTTCAAGTTCCATCCTGTGGGGCGGTACATGGTCAACGTCTGCACCAACATCTCATGCCAGCTCCTGGGTGGAGAGGAACTCCTGGATCACGTCGAGTCCACCCTCGGTGTCAGTGCCGGCGATACGACCGAGGACGGGATGTTCACCGTCGAGGACGTCGAGTGCGTGGCCGCATGCACCGAGGCCCCGTGCTTCACGGTCAACTACAGGTACTTCCACAGGGCAACCCCGGAGGTGTTCGACCAGGTGGTGTCCGACCTGCGTGACGGCCACAGCCCTGTCGAAAGGGGTAGCGCCGGTGATTCCGGCGACATGCCCGAACACGGCACTCTCGGACGGGTGCGCCAGGAGATACCCGTCGACAAGATGGCAGGCGTGGTCGCACCCGAGAAGGCAGGGGAGCAACCGGTTTGGCTGCCCGGCCCAGCGGAGGTCGACGCCGATGGCTGACACCTGCCAGACCTCTGACGGCTACGTGCCTCACGCCCCGGGCTACGTGGCTAACGGTGGACCGACCCTGCTGACCAGCAGGTTCCTGTTTGAGGACTCCCACACCCTTGAACGTTCCATGCACACCGGCGGCTATGCGGGCCTGCGCACAGCGCTCTCACGTGTCCCGGCAGAGGTCCACGACGAGGTGAGGCAGGCAACCCTGCTCGGGCGTGGAGGCGCCGGCTTCCCGGCGGGTGTCAAGTGGGGGTTCTGCCCCGACGGGGTGTGGCCCCGCTACCTCGTGGTGAACGGTGACGAGAGTGAGCCGGGGACCTACAAGGACCGCCTCCTCATGGAGAGGGATCCACACCAGTTGATAGAGGGCTGCCTCATCGCCTGCTACGCCCTCGGGCTGTCGCAGTGCTTCCTCTACGTACGCGGCGAGATGGCGCTCGCCCAGGAACGGATCGCCGTTGCACTCAACGAGGCCTATGAAGCAGACCTGGTCGGAGCGAACGTGCTCGGATCTGACTTCTCGGTCGACATCGTCCTGCACTGGGGTGCCGGCGCCTACATAGTCGGCGAGGAGACGGCCCTCATCGAGAGCCTCGAGGGCAACCGCGGCATGCCGAGGCTGAAGCCCCCCTACTTTCCTGCGGCCATCGGCCTCTACGGCCAGCCCACGATCGTGAACAACGTCGAGACCCTCTCCAACCTGCCCTGGATCATGGAGAACGGTGCCGACGCCTACAAGGGGTACGGCTCAGAGGCATCTCCCGGTACCCGGCTGTTCGCGGTCTCAGGCCACGTCTCGCGGCCCGGGGTCTATGAGGTGGAACAGGGTGTCACCACATTCCGCGACCTCTTCTACGGAGACGACTACTGCCGCGGCATTCGTGACGGCAACGAGTTGAAGGCGTTCATCCCCGGAGGCGGCTCGGCCCCGTGGTTCTTCGGTGAACACCTGGACCTGCCACTCGAGGCCCGCACCGTGTCCGAGGCGGGTTCCATGCTCGGCTCCGGTGCCATCGTGGTGATGGACGAAACGACCGATGCCGTGAAGGCATGCCTGCGGCTGGTCCGCTTCTACGCAAACGAGTCCTGTGGCAAGTGCGCGCCGTGCCGTGAGGGAACCAGCTGGGAGCAGAAGATCCTCCAGCGCATCCACGACGGTGAGGGTCGACCATCTGACATCGACCTGCTCCTGAGCGTCGGCAACCACATCAGCCCCGGCCCCTATCCCGTGGCGTCCTTTGACGCCGAGGGTTTCGAGGCGGTGCCGTTTCCTCCGAGCCAGACCACCATCTGCCCGCTCGGGCCGTCGTCGGTGGCACCCATCACATCGGCGATTCGTCGGTTCCGCGAGGAGTTCGAGGCCCTGATCACCCGCAGCGACTCAATCCCCGTCGTGTCGGAGGCGGGCGCATGAGCGACGAGACCGTGGACGACACGGTGGAGATAAGCGTCAACGGCACGCAGGTGGCAGCCCTGCCCGGTGAGCTGCTGATCGACGCATGTGAACGGACCGGCACCTACATCCCGCGGTTCTGCCACCACTCCAGGCTTGAACCGGTCGGAATGTGTCGAATGTGCCTCGTCGAGGTCGACACCGGCAGGGGACCTGCACTGCAGCCCTCGTGCATGCTCACGTGCACACCGGGCATGCAGGTCGATACCGAGTCCGAACGTACCCGCAGCGCCCAGAACGGGGTCCTCGAGCTCCTGCTCGTCAACCACCCACTGGACTGCCCGGTGTGCGACAAGGGCGGCGAGTGCCCTCTCCAGGACCAGACCATGACCCACGGCCCCGGTGAGAGCAGGTACATCGAGGAGAAGCGCCACTTCGTCAAGCCGATCCCCGTAAACACCAACGTCCTGCTCGACAGGGAGCGGTGCGTGCTGTGTGACCGCTGCACCCGCTTTGCCGACCAGGTAGCGGGCGATCGCCTCATCCACTTCCTGGATCGTGGCTCCCGAGCCCAGGTGAATACCTTCCCCGGCGAGCCCTTCAGCTCCTACTTCAGCGGCAATACCGTCCAGATCTGTCCTGTTGGAGCGCTGACCGCTGCCCCGTACCGGTTCAGGGCCCGACCCTGGGACCTCGAAGAGGTCGGGTCGACGAGCGTGGTCGACAGCGTCGGAAGCCGAATCTCGGTGCACTCGTCGCGCGGTCGTGTGCTGCGCTTCATGGGAGCCGACTCGGATGCGGTCAACTGGGGTTGGCTGTCTGACAGGGAACGGTTCGTGTTCGAGGCCTACGACAGCTCAGACCGCCTCGATGGACCGATGCTCCGTGGTGATGATCAGGGCAGCGGGGAACCCGGAGGACCAGGGCTGGTGCCGGCCAACTGGGCCGATGCCATCGAAGCAGCGGCCGAGGCACTTTCCGGTACCGGTCCTGACCGGACAGCCGTGATTGGAGGCGCCCGTCTCACCAACGAGTCCCAGTACGCCTGGACCAAGCTTGCCAAGGGCGTGCTCGGCACCGACAACGTCGACGCCCAGCTGGGAGACGGGCTTCCAGCCGAGACCATCCTGGGCCTCCCACGAGCCACCATCGACCGGGCATGCACGCCCGGAGGCACCATCGTGCTCCTGGGTCCTGACCCGAAGGAGGAGCTGGGCAGCCTCTACCTGCGCCTACGCCATGCGGTCGTCCACGACGGGGCGACCCTCATCGAGCTGACCCCCCAGCCGACGGGCCTCGCCGACATCGCCACGCACTCCATCCGGGTCCGCCCCGGCGAGGCCGCGGGCGTGGTGCGGGCCATGTTCGAGGGCGGGTCAGGCAACCTGGGTTCCGTCGGAGACGCAGTCTCCGCGGGAGGGCCGGTGACGGTTCTGCTGGGCCGGACCTCACTTGCCGAAGATGCCGGCCTTGTCGCCGACGCCGCCGTGGGCATCCTCGAAAACGTCGACGGCGTCAGGTTCCTGTCGCTGCTACGCCGCGGAAACGTGCACGGAGCGCTCGACATGGGTATGTCGCCGGGCCTGCTTCCGGGTCGCACGACCCTCGAAACCGGAGTCAACCGGTTTGAGGACTGCTGGGCCGGCACCCCCACCTCGACGGGGCTCGACTGTGTGGCCGCTCTCGAGGCCGCAGCAGCCGGTGACATGGACGTGCTGGTACTGCTTGGGGCCGATGTCCTCGTAGACCTTCCCGACCACGACCTTGCGCGCAGGGCACTCGAGGCTGTTGGAACTGTGGTCGCCGTCGACCTCTTCATTACACAGACGGTGGAGCGCGCCGACATCGTGCTGGCTGCTGCCGCACCCACCGAGGTGGATGGTTCCTTCACGAACCTCGAGGGCCGGATAAGTGCCGTGAGGCGTGGAGCCTCCGCACCCGGCACCTCCCGGCCCGACTGGATGATCGCCGCCGAGTTGGCCGAGCGGCTCGGAACCGATCTGGGCCTGACCTCCGTCGGTGGAATCTGGGCTGAACTGGCGGCGGTCTCGCCTGTTCACGCCGACGTCAGCCCCGAGGCGATCCTGTCCTCGGGCGTCGAGGGCATTCTGGTGGCCGGAGAGATGCCCCTAGTGAGGCCACAGGAGACCACCGTGCCGGCACCCGGCCGGTCCACCCTGCGCCTCGTCGTCACCCGTTCGATGTTCGACAACGGCGTCCTGAACGGACACAGCAACTCTCTCGCCGGCCTCGCACCCGGCACCCACATCGGCGTAGAGCCATCTGACCTGAAGCGCCTGGGGCTCGCAGACGGGTCAACCGTCGAGATATCCGGACCCCGCGGGACGGTCACAGCCGAGGTTGTCTCTTCTCCCCGGGTGACCCCCGGCACGGCGCATGTCCTGTTCAACCAGGACGGGCTGGATGCCGGAGAGCTCATCGACGCCTCGCTGGCGGTCACCGACGTGAACCTGGGGAGGCCCCGATGATCCTGGCCGCCGACCCGCTCCTCGTAGACGGAATCGACCTGACAGTGGCACTGATCGTGTTGTTGAAGGCCGGTGTGGCCTTTGCGATGCTGCTGGTGTCGGTGATGCTCGTAATCTGGTTCGAGCGAAAGCTCATCAGCGACATGCAGAACCGGATCGGTCCGGCAATGGCGGGTCCATGGGGGATCCTCCAGACCCTTGCCGACGGGATCAAGCTGTTCTTCAAAGAGGACCTCCTGCCGACCAGGGCCGACCGTGTCGTGTTCAGGCTGGCCCCGTACCTCTCGATCATCCCCGCCTTCGTGGCGTTCGCGATCATTCCGGTCGGAGGTGACTTCACCAACGGCGGCGATGGCACGGTGTCGATGTTCGGCCGATCCACGCTCCTCCAGGTGGCCGATCCGCCGGTCGGTGTCCTCTTCTTCCTGGCCCTGTCGTCGATAGCGGTCTACGGGGTGATGCTGGCCGGCTGGTCGTCAGGTTCCAAGTACCCGCTTCTGGGCTCTGTAAGGGCATCAGCCCAGATGATCAGCTACGAGGCGGCGCTGGGCCTCGCCATAGCCACGGTGTTCCTGACCTCCGGCTCCCTCTCGACCCACGAGATCGTGGTCGGCCAGTCAGCCACGACCTGGAACGTGCTCGCCACAGGGATAGTCCCGTTCGGGATCTTCCTGATCGCAGGCACCGCCGAGCTGAACCGTCCACCGTTTGACCTGGTCGAGGCGGAACAGGAACTGGTCGGTGGATTCCACACCGAGTACAGCTCAATCCGCTTCGCCCTGTTCTTCCTGTCCGAGTTCATGAACATGATCACCATGTCGGCAATCGCCGTGACCCTCTTCCTCGGCGGCCCCGCAGGACCGATCGTGACCCAGCGGCTGGCCTGGGTGTGGCCACTGCTCTGGTTCTTCCTGAAGGTGATGGCGTTCCTGTTCACCTTCGTGTGGCTACGGGCGACCCTTCCCCGCTTCAGGTACGACCAGCTCATGGACCTGGGCTGGAAGGTCCTGATCCCGGCGGCTCTGGGGTGGTTCCTCCTGATCGCCACCCTCGACACAGCGAGGGATCTCGGCTGGCCCACGCTGCCGGTCGTCGTGGTCGGTGTCCTGGCCCTGTGGGGCGGGGCTGCCCTTCTCTCGGGTGCCGTACGCAAGGCCCGTGCCGAGAGGCTCGAAGAGGCCGAGGCCCACCGGGACGAGCGTGCCGACAGCACGGTCGGACACGGGGAGGCCTGATGGGATACCTGAGAGGTTTCGCCGTCACGTTCGCCAAGATGTTCGAGAAGCGCGTCACCGTGCCCTACCCGGACGCCAAGCGCGCCAAGCCGGAACGCCTCCACGGTCGACACGTCCTCAACCGGTACGAGGACGGCATGGAGAAGTGCATCGGCTGCGAGCTTTGTGCCGGCGTGTGCCCTGCCAACTGCATCTACGTGAGGGGTGCGGACAATCCTGTGGACGATCCGGTCTCACCGGGTGAGCGCTACGGATACGTCTACGAGATCAACTACCTGCGGTGTATCCACTGTGACCTGTGCGTGGAGGCCTGTCCGACACAGGCGATCACCGAAACCAAATTGTTCGAGTTCTCGTTCACGAACCGTGCCGACGCCATCTATACGAAGGACGAACTGGTCGTCGATGCCGACACCGGCTGGCCCCGGCACCTTCCATGGGAGGACTGGCGCGAGGGTGAGGACCTGGCAACCTCGGGATGGATGCGGGCGACCTCACCCAGCGGCGACGTTACCCAGGTGGGGCGGGTGGCATGGTCCGGTGAGCTCGGATACGGCGTTCGCAGCCCCGAGGTCGGCCAGTCGGCCGACCATGAACCGGGGGAGGGCACCTGATGGAGGTAGCCGTCTTCACCCTCGGAGCGGTGATCGTGTTGTCGGGAGGCCTTGGCGTGCTGCTGGCCCGAAACCCTGTTCACGCGGCGTTGTTCCTCGTGCAGACCCTGTTCGGCGTGGCAGTGCTGTTCGTGCTCCTGGAGGCCACCTTCCTGGCAGCCGTCCAGGTGATGGTCTACGCGGGTGCGATCGTGATCCTGTTCCTGTTCGTAATCATGCTCCTGGGCGTCGACCGTGCCGACGACCTGGGCATCGAGCCGATCGCAGGCCAGAGGCCGATGGCGGCAGTGGTCGGCGTATCTCTCGCCGGGCTCCTGGCGACGGTGCTTCTCGTGGCCGTCGACGGCCTCACCGGTGCCCGTGGAGGAACCCCGCTCGGTGATGCCGGCGACAACACGCGCCGCCTCGGAGAGGCCCTGTTCACCGACATGGTCTTCGCTGTGGAGCTGACGGCGATACTGCTCACCGTCGCCGTGGTCGGAGCCGTGGCACTGGCCCGACGCCTCAGTGGCCCGATGCGGCCGTTGCCGGTGGTGGCGATTGCGGAGTCCGACGACCAGCCGACCGAGGCTGACGATGAGCCGGCCGGGGCGACAGGGGAAGATTCCTGATGGTCGTAACCACGGGGTGGTACCTGGCGCTCGGAGCGGCACTGTTCTCGATGGGAGCGGTCGGCCTGCTGGTCCGACGCAACCCACTCGTGATGTTCATGTGCGTCGAGTTGATGCTCAACGCGGTGAACCTCACGTTCGTGAGCCTGGGCGCCGAGCTGGCTGACCTGGGCGGCCAACTGTCCGTGTTCTTCGTGCTCGTGGTGGCGGCCGCCGAGGTGGTTGTGGGCCTGGCCGTGATCGTCGCAATCATGCGGCGTCGCCCAGGTGCAACCGTCGACGACCTCTCGGTGCTGGGGGGTTAGGGCCATGGTCGACCTGATCTGGCTCGTGCCGGCCCTTCCGTTGGCCGGGTTCATCGTGCTCATCTTCGCCGGTCGTCGTATCGGCGAGCCCGGTGCCGGATGGCTGGCTACGGGTGTGATGGGAGGTTCATTCCTGGCCACCCTCGGCGTGTTCATCGACATGGCCGGTCGGTCATCCCACGACCGACGGGCAGTGGTAACCCTCTTCGAGTGGATACCGGCGGGGGACCTCTCGGTCGACATCGGCTTCCTCGTCGACCCACTCTCAATCACGATGTGCCTGTTCATCACGGGCGTGGGTGCCCTCATCCACCTCTACTCGGTCGGCTACATGCACGGAGACGACGGCTTCGCCAGGTTCTTCGCCTACCTGAACCTGTTCACGTTCGCCATGCTGATGCTGGTCCTCGGCGACAGCCTGCTGTTGACCTTCCTCGGGTGGGAGGGGGTCGGTGCCTGTTCCTACCTGCTGATCTCGTTCTGGTTCACCGAACCCGCCAACGCAACAGCCGGCAAGAAGGCGTTCGTCACCAACCGCATCGGTGACTGGGGATTCATGGTCGCCATGTTCGCCACCTTCTTCACGTTCGGGTCGCTCGACTACGTGGACGTGCTGGATGCCAGCACAGCGGGAACGGTCGCTCAGGGCACCGCAACCCTCATTGCCGTGATGCTCCTCGTGGGGGCTGTCGGCAAGTCGGCCCAGTTCCCCCTCTACCTCTGGCTCCCCGACGCAATGGCCGGCCCCACCCCGGTATCGGCCCTGATCCACGCTGCCACGATGGTGACATCGGGGGTCTACCTGCTGACCAGGATGAACCCGCTCATTGCCGACTCGGCCGGGTGGGTGCCCGACTTGGTTGCGTGGCTGGGCGTGGGAACCGCCCTGTTCGCGGCAACCATCGCCATGGCCCAGACCGACATCAAGAAGGTTCTGGCCTACTCCACGGTCAGCCAACTGGGCTACATGTTCCTGGCCGTCGGCAGCGGCGCCTATGTGGCAGCCGTGTTCCACATGGTCACACACGCCTTCTTCAAGGCCCTCCTGTTCCTCGGGTCCGGCTCGGTGATCCACGGAATGGACGGAGACCAGGACATGCGCCACTACGGCGGCCTGCGCAGGTTCATGCCGGTCACCACCGGGACATTCGTCGTCGGATGGCTGGCAATCGCAGGTGTGCCGCCTTTCTCGGGGTTCTGGTCGAAAGACGAGATCCTGGCCTTCGCATGGAACAGGAGTCCCGTCCTGTGGGCCCTGGGTCTCCTGACAGCGGTGCTCACGGCCTTCTACATGACCCGCCTGATCGCCCTCACCTTCGCCGGGGAGGGTCGCTACGCCGAGCAGCGACCCGGTGAGGATGACGCCGAGGCGGCGACCCGGCGGGCCGACCACACCCCCCACGAGTCTCCCCGCACGATGACCGCACCGCTCGTGGTGCTGGCGGTCCTCGCCGTGGTCGCCGGCTTCGTGCAACTGCCGTTCTCCTCGTCAACCGGGTGGCTGGAGCACTGGCTCGAGCCGTCCCTCTACGCCAACGAGGTGCACCTCGGAACCGGTGGTGCCACACAGGTCCTCCTGGCTGCCATCGCCGTGGTCGGTGGGCTGGTCGGCATTGGTGTGGCAGTGGCGGTGTACATGAAGGGCCGGATCCCCCGAGAGCCGTTCGAACAGCCCATCCTGGCCGATGCGTGGCGGATAGACCGGTCTGTAGCCGCCTTCATGGGCGGCCCCGGTCGTCGAGGCTTCGAGGCGGCGAACAGGTTCGATGGACAGGTGGTGGACGGAGCCGTCTACGGCATCGCGGGGCTGGTTCGCAGGCTGGCTGGTGTCCTGCGAATGTTCCACAACGGCATGGTCCGCACCTATGCGACAGGCATCGGCCTGGGTGCAGCGGCCCTGCTCGCCTGGTTCCTGACGAGGTCGACACTGTGACCGCTGTGGCACTCCTCGCCTCTGCCGGGGCCGGGTCGTTCCCGGTGCTGCCGGCGCTCGTGGTGACCCCGGCCCTGGGTGCCCTCATGGTGCTGGTGCTACCCCGTGGCCGCCCCGAACTGTTGAAGTTGGTGGCGATCCTGGCCTCGACCGTCACAGGAGCCATGTCGTTCTGGCTGCTCAGTGCGTTCGACATCGGTGATCCCGGCTTCCAGTTCCTCTCAGAGACCTCCTGGATCAGCGACCTGGGAATTGCATGGCTGTTCGGAATAGACGGGATCTCGCTCTTCCTGGTTGTCCTGACGGGCCTGCTGTTTCCGGTTGCGCTCATGGCCATCGACCCGGGCCACGACGCACGTCCGTACTACGCCTGGATGCTCCTCCTGGAGGCGGGCGTGATGGGCGTGTTCAGTTCGCTGGACCTGATCGTGTTCTTCCTCTGCTTCGAGGTGGTCCTCGTTCCGATGTACTTCCTCATCGGAAGGTGGGGCCACGGCAACAGCGCCCGTGCGGCAACCAAGTTCTTCCTCTACACCATGGCCGGGTCGGCGCTGATGCTGGTCGGCATCCTGGCGCTGGCATTCCTGCACGCAGACGCCACCGGTGCCGCCCTGTCGTTCGACGTAGTGGCGATCGCCGAGTCCCAGAGCCTGTCAACCGGTGCAGCTAGATGGATCTTCGCCGCCTTCGCCGTGGCCTTCGCCGTCAAGGTACCGATATTCCCGCTGCACACCTGGCTGCCCGATGCCCACACCGAAGCCCCTACCGCCGGCTCGGTGATCCTGGCCGGCGTGCTGCTCAAGTTGGGCACGTACGGCTTCCTGCGGTTCGGGCTCTACCTGTTCCCCGAGGCCTCCCACTACTTCGCACCCGTGTTCCTGACCCTCGGGGTGGTCGGCATCGTCTACGGGGCCGTCGTGGCGACCATGCAGGCCGACCTGAAACGGCTGGTGGCCTACTCGTCGGTGGCCCACCTGGGGTTCATCGTCCTCGGCACCTTCGCCCTCAACACCGAGGGCATCGAGGGCGGGCTGCTCCAGATGGTCAACCACGGTGTCTCGACCGGTGCCCTGTTCCTGCTGGTCGGCATGATCTACGAGAGGCGGCGCACCCGTCTGATCGGTGAACTGGGTGGCCTGCAGAAGTCGGCCCCGATCATGGCGGGGATCTTCATGGTCGTCATGTTGTCCTCGATCGGACTGCCGGGCCTGAACGGGTTCGTCGGCGAGTTCCTTGTTCTGCTGGGGGCCTTCAACGCCCACCGCTGGTGGGCCGTGGTGGCGGCCGCCGGGGTCATCCTGGCCGCCCTCTACCTGCTGTGGGCATACCAGAGGGTGTTCCACGGGCCGGCCGAGGGAGACAACGCCGACATGCCCGACCTGAGCCTTCGGGAGGCCCTCGTCATGGCGCCGCTTCTGGCCCTGATCGTGTTCATGGGCGTGTACCCGAAGCCGGTCATCGAGCGCATGGAGCCGGCAGTGGATGCGCTGGTGGTACACGTGGAGAGGCACGTCGACGGCTTCAGCGAACCTGTCACGCAGATGGGCTCCGATATCGGTCCCGCCGCCGACGACCACGGTGAGCACGGATGATGGCCGCCGTCGCCTCCCCCGTTGTCTCCTGGTGGGCTCTGGTCCCACTCGTCACCTTCGCCGCAGCCGGGTTCCTGTTGTTGACCATGGCGTCGCTCGTGCGGCGGCCACCGGCTGTGCTGGCACCGGCCTGGACGGTCGCCGCCGGGGTGGCGGTGCTCGGCTACACGGTGCCAATGTGGTCAAGGGTGGGTAGCGATGGTGCCAGTTCGTTCCTGGCGGGTGCTGTCGGGGTGGATGCCTCGTCTGTATTCGTGACCGGAATCCTCGCCGTGGCGGTAATTGCCGCCGCCCTGATAGCCCACGACTACCTGCCCCGCGAAGACCTTCCGGGCGTGGAGTTCTACGTGTTGCTGCTGCTGTCTGCCGCGGGTGGCGTCGTCATGGCCTCTGCCAACGACCTGATCGTGTTGTTTCTCGGACTTGAGGTCCTCTCGATCGCCGTCTACGTCCTCGCCGCCATGCACCTGCGTCGGATCGAGTCCCAGGAGGCCGCCCTCAAGTACTTCCTGCTGGGGGCCTTCTCCTCGGCCTTCCTCCTCTACGGAATCGCCCTCGTGTACGGAGCCACGGGTTCGACCAACATGGCCACGATCAGCGCCTACCTGGCCCGCACCGTTCTGATCGACGACGCCATGCTCCTGGCGGGCCTGGCCCTGCTGCTCGTTGGCCTCGGATTCAAGGTGGCCGTGGTCCCGTTCCATGCATGGACCCCCGACGTGTACCAGGGTGCACCTACCCCTGTTGTGGCCTGGATGGCCGCCGGCGTGAAGGCGGCCGGGTTCGCTGCGCTCATGCGGGTCTTCGTCCTCACGTTCGGAACCCACGTGTCGGACTGGCGGCCGGCCTTCCAGGTGATCGCCGCCGCCACGGTCCTCGTCGGCGCGGTTGTGGCTGTGGTACAGACCGACGTGAAGCGGATGCTGGCCTACTCGTCGATCGTCCATGCCGGCTTCATCCTGGTGGGCCTGCAGGCCGCCACTGATCGGGGCAACTCGTCGGTGCTCACCTACCTGGCCGTCTACGCGTTGTTGACCGTGGGCAGCTTCGCGGTTGTCACCGTCGTCGGCGGAACCGGTGACAGTTCCCACGGGCTGGATTCGTACCGTGGTCTCGGTCGACGGCGGCCGTTGCTGGCCGGTGCCTTCGCCGTACTCCTGTTGGGCCAGGCTGGCATCCCGTTCACAGGCGGCTTTGTCGTGAAGTTGGGTGTCCTTGTAGCGGCCGTGGACATGGGTAGCTACTGGTTGGCCGGGGCGGCGATGCTGGCGGCGGCGATAGCCGCATTCGTCTATCTGAGGGTCCTTGTTGCCATGTACCTCCAGGAGGCAGCGACCGGATCAGAGCCAGCCGGGGCGGTGCCGGCCGGGGCGCTCGTCGTCATCGTCGTCTCAGCTGCGACGGTCCTCCTGGCCGGACTCCTCCCGGGGCCCCTGCTGGACATCGCACGCGATGCCGTACCGGTCCTGGTTGTGGGCTGAGCCGTGCGAAGGACCTGCAGTCGCCGATGGCAAGAGCCGCCCGCGAGGCCTCCGATGACGTTGGCTACGGCCCCCGTGGATAGGTAGGTTCTCCCCCCGTGTCCGACTACCTCCGCAACTGGTTGACGCTCGTCGTCTTCGGTGGGGTGGCTGTTCTCCTCGTAGGGACCTTCCTGGGTCTCGGAAGCCTCCTGCGGCCCACCCGCAAGACCCCCCAGAAGGCGGTCGCCTACGAGTCCGGTGTCGACCCCCAGGGCGACATGTGGAGCCAGTCCAACATCAGGTACTACGTCTTCGCCCTCATGTTCGTGCTGTTCGACGTCGAGGCCGTGTTCATCTTCCCGTGGGCAACCAGGCTCGAGGTCTACGACGTGTTCGGGCTGGTGGAGATGGCGATCTTCATCTTCATCCTGGCACTCGGCCTGTTCTACGCCTGGCGCAAGGGCCTGCTGCGGTGGATCTGATGGGCGCTGGAGGGATGGGACTCTGATGGGACTGGTCGAGAACGGCAAGATGCCGAAGCCCCTCACCGCGCTGCTCAACATCAGCCGCAAGTATTCCCTGTGGGTCTACCAGTGGGGCCTGGCGTGCTGCGCGATGGAGATGGGTGCTGCGTTCGCGTCGCCCCGCTACGACGTCATGAGGCTGGGCGTGATCCCGTTCCCCGCCAGCCCCCGACAGGCCGACATGGTCGTCATCTCGGGAACCGTGACCGACAAGATGGCCCCTGTTGTCCGCCGCCTCTACGAGCAGATGCCCGAACCCAAGTACGTCATCTCGATGGGGTCATGTGCCCACTGCGGTGGCCCCTACTGGGACAGCTACTCGGTGACCAAGGGTGTCGACCAGATTGTCCCGGTCGACGTCTACGTGCCCGGCTGCCCGCCACGCCCCGAGGCCCTACTTGAAGGCATCGTCCTCCTCCAGGAGCGGATCGCCTCCGAGGACATGACCGACCGATGGACGAGGGACCCAATTGTCGTCTCCTGACACCAACCTCGACGAGGTCTCCGAGGGTCACGAGCCGGTGGCCGACCCGGCACGCGACGCCATCGTTGCGTCACTCGCCGACCAGCTCGGCGATGGCCTCGTTGCCAGCGAGGTCCTGGCCGGCACCGATGTCTGGGTGAGGGTCACCACGGACTCGTGGCTGGCCACAGCCACCGTTCTGCGCGATACCTGCGGAATGGCCTACTTCAACTTCCTCTCCGCCATCGACTGGATGCCGTCACCCTTCGGGCGCGACATGGACGCCCAGGTCGACCTTGTCGGGGCCGACGAATCACAGGTGGATCCCGAACCCATGACCTGGGGGGTCACCGGCGGGGCAACCCGTTTCCAGATGATCGCCAGGGTGCACGACCCGGTCTGCCACATCGGGGTGACCGTCAAGGCCGACCTCGATGCGGACGACCCCCGGGTGGATTCCTGGATGCCGGTATACCCCGGAGCCGACTGGCACGAACGCGAGGCGTGGGAGATGTTCGGCATCACCATCGTGGGCCACCCCAACCTCGTGAACCTGTACCTTCCGTCGCAGTTCGAGGGCAACCCGCTGCGCAAGGACTACCCGCTGCTGGCCCGAAGGGTGAAGCCATGGCCCGGAATCGTCGACGTCGAGGCGATGCCCGGCGATGGTGACGGCGACGCAGCGGACGAAGGCGGGGAGGGGTCATGACAGACGTCTCCAACAGGAACCAACTCGCCTACATAGCCGCCCAGGCCAGCGACGCGCGGGTCAACGTGGAGTTCGAGACAGAGGGCATGACCCTGAACCTGGGTCCCCAGCACCCCGCCACCCACGGAACTCTCCGGGTGATCGTGAAGCTCGACGGCGAACGCGTCCTCAGGGCCGACCCGATGATGGGTTACATGCACCGCGGCTACGAAAAGCTGGCCGAGGTCCGCACCTATCCACAGGTCACGACCCTCGTGAACCGCATCGACTGGCTGGGCAGCTTCGCCAACGAGGTGCCGTTCATCCTCGCCGCCGAACGCCTCATGGAGGTCGAGGCGCCGCCGAGGGCCCAGTGGATCCGCACGATCCTGTTCGAGTTGTCCCGGATCGCCAACGTCATCCTCTTCCTGGGTGACATGGGTGTGCAGTTGGGGGCCGTTACACCGGTCTTCTTCGCCTTCCGCGACCGCGAGTTCGTGCTGAACCAGATCGAAGCCGTCACAGGTGGCCGGTTCCACCCCAACTTCGACCGCATCGGCGGGCTCAAGGACGACATCCCCAAGGGCTGGACAGAGGAGACCACCGGTGTCCTGGGCCGCATCCGGACCTTCTGCGACGAGATGGAGGACCTTGTCACCGGCAACGAGATCTTCCAGGCACGTACCCGTGGTATCGGTGTCATCCCTGCCGAGGTCGGCCTGGCCTACGGCCTCTCAGGAGCCAACATCCGGGGGAGCGGCGTCGACTGGGATCTGAGACGCGACGGCGGGGTGGGCCTCGCACACGACCAGGTGGACTGGAAGGTCTGGACCCATCCCGACGGCGACTCCTTCTCGCGCTACTGGGTGCGCCTCCAGGAGGTCCGCGAGGCCTGCGGAATCATCGAACAGCTCCTGGGTGGCATCCCCTCGGGGCCCGTCATGGCCAAGGTCCCCAGGATCATCAAGGTCCCGGCCGGCGAGGCCTACGTCGAGACCGAGAACCCCCTAGGGGTGATGGGCTACTACGTGGTCTCCAAGGGTGACCTGGTGCCGTTCCGTGTGAAGATCAGGTCGGCGTCGTTCTCCAACATCTCGATAACGCCGTGGGTTCTCGAGGGTGCCTACGTTCCAGACGTAGTTTCGATCCTGGCCAGCCTCTACTTCATCCTCGGGGACATAGACCGGTGAGCAGCACCATCCTCGCCATCGAGCTGGCCTACTGGCAACAGACCGGGCTGAGGGCGCTGCTGGGCCTGGTCGGCGTTCTGCTGCCCGCCGGGATACTCGTCTACCTGTTCCTCTTCAAGATGATGAGCTTCATGCAGAGCCGGCTGGGACCAATGGAGGCCGGCCCCTACGGGTCCCTGCAGCTCCTTGCCGAGGTGGGGAAGTTCTTCCAGAAGGAGGACCTCATCCCGGCGGCGGCCGACAGGGTCGTGTTCAAGATGGCCCCATTCGTGGTGCTGATCTCGACGTTCCTGCTGGTGCTGGTCATTCCGGCCGGTCCGGACCTCTGGTTCATCGACATCGACACCGGCATCTTCCTGGCCCTTGCCGTCTCCTCCATCTCTGTGATCGGCATCCTCATGGCCGGCTGGGCCTCTGCGAGCAAGTACTCGCTGATAGGTGGCCTCAGGGCTGCAGGACAGCTGGTCGCATACGAACTTCCCCTCGTTCTTGCGGTAATGGGTGTGGTCATCCAGGCCGGAACTCTCAACGTCCAGGGAATCGTCATGGCCCAGGCCTCTGGTGAGATCTTCGGGTGGGGAGGCATCGGCAACCCGTTCATCCTCACCCAGTTCGTGGGATTCGCCATCTTCCTGATCGCCGTCCAGGCCGAGCTCACCCAGCCACCCTTCGACATGCCCGTCGCCGAGTCAGAGCTGGTCACCGGTTACCTGACCGAGTACAGCGGCCTGCGCTTCCTGATGTTCTTCATCGGCGAGTTCGCCACCGCCGGCATCTTCTCGGCGCTGGCTGCCACGATGTTCCTGGGTGGCTGGTACGTCCCGGGGCTGGACCCGACCGACAACCTGTTCAACGTCATCGGACCCCTCGTGCTCATAGGCAAGATGGTCCTCGTGGCATTCCTCATCTTCTGGTTCCGCTTCACATACCCGCGGTTCCGCGAAGACCAGCTCCAGCAGTTGGCCTGGAAGTTCCTCATCCCCCTGTCCCTGGTGAACATCGTGGCCACGGGCATCCTGAAGGTGGTCTTCTGATGCCAGCCATGCCGAAACTGCCGGGAATGCTCGTAGGCCTCGGGGTCACCTTCAGGACCATGGTGCGCACGCTCGTGAAGGGCTCCCACACGGTCCAGTACCCGAGGGTGAAAGAGGCGCCGACACCGAGGGCCCGGGGCGTGATCGCCCTACACGAGGAGAACTGCACCGCCTGCATGCTGTGCGCACGCGAGTGTCCCGACTGGTGCATCTACATCGAGGGCCACAAGTACAAGGCGCCGCCCCGACGCCCCGGTGGAAAGCCCCGCCAGAAGAACGCCCTCGACCGCTTCGACATCGACTTCGCCCTGTGCATGTACTGCGGCATCTGCGTCGAGGTCTGCCCGTTCGAGGCCCTGTTCTGGACCCCCGAGTACGAGTACTCGGAGCCCAGGATCGCCGACCTCCTCCACGACAAGTCGCTGCTCGGAAAGTGGATGGAGACCGTCCCAGACTTCGAGGACTACGAGTCTGGCAGCGAGGCCAAGAAGGCGAAGGTGCCGAGGTGAGCACCTCGACGCTGTTCGCAGCAACCGGTGGCTTCGACCCCCTCACGGGAGGCGAGGTGATGGTCGCCCAGAACATCGCCTTCGCCATCATGGCCGTGACGATGCTCGTGGGCGCCGTGCGGATGGTCACCACCCGCAACGTGGTGCATGCCGCCCTCTACCTTGTGATCGTGCTGGCGGGAGCCGCCGGAGTGTTCATCCTTCTCGGTGCCGAGTTCGTCGGTGTCACACAGGTCATGGTCTACATCGGCGCCATCATCGTCCTGTTCCTCTTTGGGATCATGCTCACCAGGGGGTCCTTCGGCGACGACGACGGCGTCGACGGGGAGCGCCGCTCAATGGCGGCCATGGTCGGTGCCCTGGTGCTGGCCGTAATGGCGGCAGCCCTGGTCGACACGTTCCGTGATGCCGAGCTGAGCCGGGCACAGCCCAGCCTCACAGCCGATGTCGGCGACCTCATCTTCAGCCAGTACATCGTGCCCTTCGAGGCGATCTCGGTGCTGCTGCTGGCCGCCCTCATCGGAGCCATCGTCGTGGCGAGGGGAGACTGAGCATGTACCTGAACCAGTTCCTCCTCCTGTCGGCCGCACTGTTCGCAACAGGCGTCTACGGGGTGCTGGCACGCCGCAACGGGGTGCTGGTGCTCATGTCGATCGAGCTGATCCTGAACGCCGTGAACATCAACCTCGTGGCGTTCGCAGCCTTCGGCAACCAGCCGGCAGGCGAGGTCTTCGCACTCTTCGTGATCGCGGTAGCGGCCGCCGAGGTGGGCGTTGGCCTGGCAATGGTCCTGTTGCTGTACCGCAACCGCAAGAGCATCGATCTTGCCCAGATCGACCTGATGAGGGGCTGAACCGCCGATGATCGACCTCCTCACCCTGGCCGCGGCCACCGCCGACCTGCCACTCGGAGTCACCGAGGGTGGCAGCTGGCTCCTGCGCAACGCCTGGCTGATACCGCTGCTGCCGGCACTCTCGTTCGTAACCATCCTGTTCTTCGGAAAGCGCATGCCCAGGGGTGGATCAGAACTCGGCATTGCCCTTGTCGGAATCGCATTCGTGCTGTCGATCCTGACCGCCGCGGCATGGGTCGACCACCGCGACAACTACCACGGTGAAGAGGTCCATGCCCCTGTGGTGGCCGTCGACCACGGCGAGTCCGGCGAGCACGCCGAGGCCGGCCACGGAGGCGGGCACGCCGAGCCCTCACTGGCCGTGGTCAGCACCGTCACCTGGTTCCAGGCCGGAGGCGTCGAGTTCTCGGTCGGAACGCTGGTCGACGGACCGGCCGTGATGATGCTCCTGGTCGTGACGCTGGTGTCGCTCCTGGTCCACATCTACTCAACCGAGTACGTTCACGGCGACCGCCGCTACACGCACTTCTTCGCGTTCCTCTCGCTGTTCAGTGCCTCGATGCTGATGCTGGTCCTCTCCGAGAACACCCTGCAACTCCTGACCTCGTGGGAACTCGTCGGCGTCTGCTCCTTTGCCCTCATCGGACACTGGTGGGAGGAGAAACCCAACAGCGACGCGGCCCTCAAGGCGTTCCTGACCAACCGTGTCGGCGACATGGGCCTGATCGTCGGGGTGAGCATCCTGTTCTTCATCGTCGGATCAGCCCTTCCGGACCGTTTCGGCTCGTTCTCCATCGCCGAGACCAACGCCCTCGCGGCTGCCGGGATGCTGCCCCACACAGCCCTGCTAGTCGCTGCCTGCTGCCTCATGGCAGCTGTCATGTCCAAGTCCGGCCAGTTCTTCCTCCACACCTGGCTGCCCGACGCCATGGCCGGACCAACCCCGGTTTCGGCCCTGATCCACGCCGCCACCATGGTCGTGGCCGGCGTGTTCATGATCGCCCGTCTCTACGGTGTCTTCTTCTCGGGCCTCAGCATCGGCGGCAGCTCCGTCAACCTGATGGCCGTCGTAGGAGGCGTCACCACCCTGGTCGGTGCCAGCCTCGCCTTCGTGCAGCGCGACATCAAGAAGGTGCTCGCCTACTCGACCATCTCACAGCTCGGCTACATGGTCATGGCCCTCGGTGTCGGCGCATGGACAGCTGCCATGTTCCACCTGTTCACCCACGCCTTCTTCAAGGCCTGCCTCTTCCTCGGCTCAGGCTCGGCGGCACACGCCGTCCACAGCTTCGACATGAAGTCGGACATGGGCGGTCTCAGGAAGGTCATGCCCCACACGTACAAGACGTTCGTCATAGGCAGCATCGCCCTGGCCGGCCTGCCGCCGTTCGCGGGCTTCTGGTCAAAGGATGAGATCCTCGCAGGGACCGGTGGCTGGGGGCTTCTCGGCGGTACCGGTGGCAACGGCGCCTACACGCTCATGCTGGTAATGGGAATGGTCACAGCTGCGATGACGGCCGCCTACATGACCCGGTGCGTGTACCTGACCTTCCACGGTGAGTACAGGGGTCACGGCGAACCACACGAGTCGGGCCCACGGATCATCGTGCCGCTCTGGATCCTGGCCGGCCTCGCCATGGTCGCAGGCCTCCTGAACCTGCCGTCCGGCTTCCAGCTGGCACCCGAATCCCTCCAGGAACGCTTCGGACACTTCGTGGAACCGGTGGCCGGCTACTTCCCCACGATCACCCACGCCACCCCAAGCTGGTCCCTTGCAATCGTGTCCACGCTCGTGGTGCTCGCAGGCGTCGCGGTCGCCGGCCGCTACTACTTCGGAAGGGTGGAGGCCGCATCGGCGGCCGCGGGCGAGAGCCTCACCGAGCTCCCCGACGGCATCACCACCAGGTCGGCACTCGCCAGGAGGGGACACACCCTGTTGTCCAACAAGTACTACCTGGACCACCTCTACACCGGGATCATCGCCGGTGGAACCAAGGGACCCGTTGCGGCCGCCGCCTACCGGGTCAACCAGAATGTCATCGACAGGTCAGTCGACCTCGCTGGTGAGACAGCGGTTTCGGCGGGCCGGTTCGTATACGACAAGATCGACCAGGTCGTGGTCGATGGCATAGTCAATGCCTCGGGTCGTGTCTCATCTGACACGGGCGAGGAACTTCGCAAGATCCAGTCCGGCAGGGTCCAGGACTACGCAGCGATTCTCTTCGCTGCCGCGACCGTCCTCGCCGGAATACTCATAGTCATCGTCTAGGAGACGCCGAGATGGAAAACCTGCTCGACGGTTGGGGAATCACCCTCGCCACATTCTCACCCCTGGTGGGTGTGGCGATCATGCTGCTGATCCCCGGGGAGCGCGAGGAGCGACACAAGGTGGTCGCGCTCGCCACATCCCTGTGGGTGGCGTTCATCGGTGTGCTCCTACTGCTCTGGTTCGACATGGGTGAAACCGGCCGCCTCCAGTACGTGGTCGACGAGATGTGGATCGACGTGATCAGGAGCCGCTACCTCGTCGGCATCGACGGCATGTCGCTGCCGCTGATCCTGTTGACAATGTTCATTGTTCCGATGTGCATCATCTACAGCTGGAACCACTTTCCGGAGCCCCGCAACCCCAAGGCCTTCCTGATCCTGATCCTGATCCTCGAAACCGGGATGATCGGGACCTTCGTGGCCCAGGACATGGTGCTGTTCTTCGTGTTCTTCGAGATTGTCCTGTTGCCGATGTTCTTCATGATCGCGGTCTGGGGAGGCGACGACCGCCGCTACGCCTCGCTCAAGTTCTTCCTCTTCACCCTGTTCGGGTCGGCTCTGATGCTCGTCAGCTTCCTGGCGCTCTTCTTCCTCACCGGTGCCGAGTCGTTCGCCTTCACCGAGGTGGCTGACAACGTGCTGGCCCACGGGGTCTCGCGCACAGCACAGCTGTGGATCTTCGGAGGCATGTTCCTTGGCTTCGGCATCAAGGTTCCGATGTTCCCGTTCCACACCTGGCTACCCGACGCCCACACCCAGGCACCCACCGTCGGATCGGTGATCCTGGCAGCGGTGCTGCTCAAGTTGGGCACCTACGGGTTCATCCGCATCGCAATTCCGCTCCTGCCGGAGGCCGCCGTCGAGTGGGCACCGTGGATCGGCCTGCTGGCCGTCGTGGGCATCATCTACGGCGCCCTCGGCTGCCTCGCCCAGACCGACGTGAAGCGCCTGATCGCCTTCTCCTCGGTCGCCCACATGGGCTTTGTGATGCTCGGCATAGCAACGCTCACCGACTTCGGGATCAACGCCGCCATCATGGGCATGGTCGCCCACGGCCTGATCACGGGAATGCTGTTCTTCCTCGCCGGTTCGATGAAGGACCGCTACCACACCCTCGAGATCAGCCGCCTCGGTGGTCTGCTGGTCCAGGCCCCCCGCATGGGCTGGATCTTCGGCATCTGCGTCATGGCCTCGCTGGGCCTGCCCGGACTGGCTGGATTCTGGGGCGAGTTCCCAGCCATCCTGTCCTCGTACAGCCCGGCCAATGGTCTCCCCGTTGAGACCTTCCGGACCTTCATGGTTGTCGCTGCGGTAGGCACGGTTCTGGCAGCGGGCTACCTGCTGTGGCTGCTGCAACGCGTGGCCTTTGGCAACCCGCCCGAGGAGTTTGCCGATAACCCCGAAATCGTCGACGTGACAAGGCACGAATGGATGGCATGGGCACCGATCCTGGCTCTGATCGTGGCCATCGGCGTCTACCCGAACCTGGTGTTCCGGGTAACCGATGGTGCGGTCGATGCCTCCCTGAACGACTGCCTTCAGGTGAACACGGCTGAGCTGACCGACGCCGAGGCAGAGGCACTGGGCTGTGCTGCGGTCTACGAGGTCGGTAGCGGCGGCGGACACGACGATCACGCGGCGGCAGGTAACTAGGGGTGGGTTCCCAACTCCTGCTCCTGGCGTTTGAGAGGCCTGCCCTTGACTGGCATGCCCTCGCGCCCGAGATAGTCCTGCTCAGCGTGGGCGGCCTGGTGACCCTGATCGACATCGTCTTCCTGGAGAGGGCCAGGCCGATCACTGCCGCGGTGGCCGGCCTCGGCCTGTTGGCCACGGCCATTCCCCTCTTGACCCTCGCCCTGGATGGAAGTGACAGGGTCATGTTCGGAGGCGCCTACGTCGTCGATGAGTTCGCGCTCGTCATGAAGGCCATCTTCATCCTGGCCGGCTATGTGGTGATCCTGTTGTCGACCAACTACGTAGCCGAGGGCGAGTACTGGGAGAACGAGTACTACGGCCTGCTCCTGGCATCGCTGATGGGAATGGTCATGATGGCGTCGTCACGCGACCTCATCTCGCTGTTTGTAGCCCTTGAACTTCTCTCCATACCCGCCTACCTGATGGTCGCCTGGCGCAAGCGCGACATACGTTCCACCGAGGCCGGTCTGAAGTACTACCTGATGGGTGTGTTCGCCTCGGCGGTGATGCTCTACGGAATGTCGCTGCTGTTCGGCGTCTCTGGTTCCACGCTTCTCACCGACATCAACTCGGTGGTCACAGCCGGCGGAGCATCGGTGTCGGTGGTAACCCTCGGCATCGTGTTCGTTGTCGCCGGGTTCGGGTTCAAGGTCTCGGCGGCTCCGTTCCACACCTGGGCTCCCGACGTCTACCAGGGTGCGCCCACCCCGGTCACGGCCTTCCTGTCGGTGGCATCCAAGGCTGCTGGCTTCGTGGCACTTCTGGCCCTCGTCTTCGTCGGCTTCTACGGCCGCCCCGAGGTCTGGGAGCCCCTTGTGTGGACGCTCGCAGCCGTGTCCATGACCGTCGGGAACCTGATCGCCCTGCGACAGACCAACATCGTGCGCATGATGGCCTACTCGGGTGTCGCCCAGACCGGTTTCATGATCGCTCCGCTGGCGGTGGCCGGCCACAGCACTGCTCTCGGCGACCAGGCACTATCGGCGACCGTGACCTACCTCGCCATCTACGCAGCAATGAACCTGGGAGCGTTCGCGGTGATCATCTCCCTGGCCCGAAGGACAGGATCTGCCGAGATGTCATCGTTCGCCGGGGCGTTCCGGTATGCGCCGGCAATGACCGTGGCCATGACGATCTTCCTGGGTTCCCTCGCGGGGATACCTCCTCTCGGGGGCTGGTTCGCCAAGTTCGAGGTGTTCCGCGTGCTGACCTCTTCAGGCGACACCTGGGGGTACGCCCTGGCGGTGGTCGCCGCTGTGAATGCAGTGATCGCCCTCTACTACTACGCCTCGGTCCTGTTGCGCATGTGGGCCGACGAGGCACCCGATGAGGGGGTTGCAGACGTGACCCTCACCCCGTCGCTGCTTTCTGCGCTCGTCATCTGCGGTGGCGTGACCCTCGTCTTCGGAGTGCTGCCACAGGTGGTGGCCCGCTTCACCGACGTCAGCCTCCTGGCTCTCGGAGGCTGACATTCCCAGCCCGCCAGGTGACGGGCTGACACAGCGACTGCTCGCACGCATCCGGGCAGATGGACCGATTCGCTTCGACGAGTACGTGGAGGCATGTCTCTACGACCCCATCGACGGCTTCTACACCACCGGAGGAGCCGCTGGACGCAGGGGAGACTTCATCACCAGCCCCGAGGTCGGACCGCTCTTTGGAGCCGTGTTGGCGCGATGGATGGACTCTGTGTGGGAGAGCCTTGGCCGTCCCCACGGGTTCACCGTTGTCGAGGCCGGTGCCGGCAGCGGCACGCTGGCACGGTCCGTGCTGGCTGCAGCCCCTCAGTGCCTCACCCACGGTCGCTACCTTGCCGTGGAACGATCTGAACGGCTTCGCTCGGACCATCCAGATGGCGTTGAGCCACTTGTCGACCTGCCGGCCGGACCGGTCACGGGCGTGGTTCTCGCCAACGAACTGTTGGACAACCTTGCTTTCAGCCTCCTGCACGGCGTCGATGACATGTGGCATCAGGTGAGGGTCGGGGCCGATCAGGGTGGCCTGATCGAGGTGACTGCAGAACCCTGCCACCCACCAGTGCCACTCGAACCGGTCGACGGTGCCCGAATCGCCGTACAGACGGGAGCATCGCAATGGATCTCGCGGGCCCTTTCCATCCTCGAAGCCGGGTCGCTGCTGGCGTTCGACTACTGCACCACCACAGCGGAAATGGCCTCACAGCCCCCAGGGGAGTGGCTGCGCACCTACGCCGGGCATGAACGGCGCGGCAACCCGCTGGACGCGCCGGGCCGACAGGACATCACGGTCGACGTGGCGATCGACCAGCTGCCAACTGGAGCATCAACCATGAGCCAGGCCGACTTCCTCACCCACCACGGAATCAGAGACCTTGTGGACGCCGGCAGGCTGGCCTGGTCCGAGCGTGCGGGAATCGGAGACCTCGAGGCCATCAGGGCCAGGAGTCGCACAATCGAAGCCGCAGCGCTCGTTGACCCCGACGGAATCGGCGGATTCACCGCCATCGAATGGGTGGCCGGCCCCTGACACGTCAACACCGACTGACTATCGTCCAGACAGGAACGAGAGCACACACGACGGGAGAGCAACGGCGATGAGCGAGCCGACCATCGAGGACTACTACGTCGAGGACCGGACATTTTCTCCATCACAGGACTTCACCGCTGCCGCCCTGCTGTCAGACAACTCCCACCAGGAGGAGGCTGCAGTCGACTACGAGGCCTTCTGGGCACGCCAGGCGCGCGAGTTGCTGACCTGGGACGAGGACTTCCACACCACCCTCGAGTGGGACCTGCCGTTCGCCAGGTGGTTCGTCGGAGGCAAGTTGAACCTCTCGGCAAACTGCCTCGACCGGCATGTCGACGCCGGCTACGGCGACCGGATCGCCTACTACTGGGAGGGCGAGCCGGGCGACACCCGCGAGATCACCTACTCCGACCTGCTGGCCGAGGTATCGGCCTTCGCCAACGTGATGAAGGGTCTCGGCCTCGAAAAGGGTGACCGGGTCGCCATCTACATGCCGATGATTCCGGAACTCCCTGTAGCCATGCTCGCCTGTACGAGAATCGGTGTCGTACACAGCGTGATCTTCGGTGGCTTCTCACCGGACTCCATTGTCGACAGGTGCGAGGACGCCGACGCCCGCCTCATCATCACTGCCGATGCCGGCTACCGCCGGGGCGAGCCGTCCGCTCTGAAGGTGAACGTGGATGCCGCCCTCGATTCTGGGGCTGCGTCAGTTGAGCACGTTGTCGTCGTGAACCGCTGTGACACGGATGTCACCATGGCCGACGGACGCGACCTCTGGTGGCACGACCTGATGGCTGACGCATCAACCGACTGCCCAGCCGAACCGATGGACAGCGAACAGCTGCTCTACCTGCTCTACACATCCGGCACCACTGCAAAGCCCAAGGGCATCATGCACACCACCGGTGGCTACCTGACCCAGGTTGCGTACACCCACAGGTACGTCTTCGACCTGAACCGTGATGAGGACGTCTACTGGTGTGCAGCCGACATCGGCTGGGTAACCGGACACAGCTACATCGTCTACGGGCCGCTCGCGAACGGATGCACGTCGGTCATGTACGAAGGAACCCCCGACACCCCACTCCCCGAGCACCGAAGCGGTGACCGCAGCCAGTGGCCCAAGGACCGCCTGTGGGACATCATCGAGCGCTACGGGGTGACCCAGCTCTACACGGCGCCGACCGCCATCCGGACCTTCATGAAGTGGGGCGAGTCCGAACCGGCCAACCACGACCTCTCCTCGCTCAGGGTGCTCGGCACGGTCGGCGAGCCGATCAACCCCGAGGCATGGATGTGGTACCACGAGAACATCGGCGGCGGCTCATGCCCGATAGTCGACACCTGGTGGCAGACCGAGACCGGCGGCCACATGATCTCGCCCCTGCCGGGGGTCACGACCACCAAGCCGGGATCGGCGTGCCACGCCATTCCGGGCGTGTTCGCCGAACTCGTCGACGATGCAGGCAACGTTGTCGACCACGGTGGCGGGTACCTGACAATCTCCCGGCCGTGGCCCTCCATGCTGCGTGGAATCTGGGGTGATCCGGAGCGATACCACGAGACCTACTGGTCAAGGTTCGAAGGCAGGTACTTCGCCGGTGACGGAGCCAAGCTCGACGACGACGGCTACCTGTGGCTGCTGGGTCGGGTCGACGACGTCATGAACGTGTCGGGCCACCGCATCTCGACTGCCGAGGTCGAGTCGGCCCTTGTCGACCATCCGGCGGTCGCCGAGGCGGCCGTGGTGGGTGCAACCGACGCGATTACAGGCCAGGCGATAGTCGGCTACGTGATTCTGCGGGGCACACACGAGTCCTCCGACGAACTTGGCGAGGAGATTCGTGGCCACGTGGCGGTCAAGCTGGGGCCCACGGCCCGGCCAAGGGCAGTGTTCCTCGTGCCTGACCTGCCCAAGACCCGCAGCGGCAAGATCATGCGACGCCTGCTCCGCGACGTGGCCGAAGGCCGCGACCTGGGCGACACCACCACCCTCGCCGACTCCGGCGTCGTCGAGGAGATCCGCGCGCGGGCAGCTGAGCCGCAGCACGAGGACTGAGCCCTGTCTGGAGTTCGCTTCGAGCGGGAAGGAAGGCCACCAGAGGGATCCGTCGTCATCGTCGACGTCGACGGGGTCCTCTCCGATGCCTCCGGACGCCAGCATTTCCTGGATGGACCGACGAAGGACTGGTGGGCGTTCTTTGAGGCCTCGGTGGACGACCCTCCGATTCCCGAGGCGATCCGCCTGGTCGAGCGCCTTACCGAGGACCACACGGTCATCTTGTTGACCGCCAGGCCGTCCGGTTCGGCTGACACCACGCTGGAGTGGTTGGGTCGCCACGGTGTCAACTGGGACCTGCTCGCCATGCGTAACCAGAACGACCACGGGAGTTCACCCGAGGTAAAGCGGGCGATCCTCACGGACCTGCGGAGCGACGGCTACGAGCCGGTCCTGGCCATCGACGACGACCCCGGGAACCTGGTCATGTACAGGTCTGAGGGCCTTTTGACCGTCTACGTCCACTCCGGCTACTACGACGCCTGACCCCGATGCTCGCTGGGTGTGCCCCGGGTTCCGGGGCGGTCGCCGGGCACTCCTGCGGCTCACAGGACGTTCGCCTCCGGAATACCCGACACCCGCCCTCGTTGTCTGCCACTACCGCTCGCTGGGTGTGTCCCGGGTTCCGGGGCGGTCGCCGGGCACTCCGGGCGATGTCCACGGCGGGTATATCAGGCGTACGCTTGGGCTCCAGAGTGAGCTGACACCCCCGAGGAACCGATGATCAACACGACAAAGACCTTCGCCCTGCTGGCCCTGCTGGGCGGCCTGTTCATCGTGATTGGCGGCGCCATGGGCGGCAACGGCGGAATGGTCCTCGGCATGATCATCGGGCTCGTGGTTGTCGGGGCCTCCTACTGGGGCAGCGATCGCATCGCCATTGCGTCCGCACGTGCCGTTCCGGCCGACCCGGCCGACCACCCCGACTACCACCGTGTGGTGTCAGAACTCGCCACGGCAGCAGGCCTGCCGATGCCGAAGCTCTACATCTCGCCAAGTGACCAGCCCAATGCCTTCGCCACCGGCCGCAATCCGGACCACGCCGCCGTGGCGATCACCCAGGGCCTCGTGGACCGAATGAACTGGTACGAGATCCGCGGCGTGCTGGCCCACGAACTGATGCACATCCGCAACCGCGACATCCTGATCGGCTCGGTGGCAGCGGCAGTTGGAATGGCAATAACCATGATTGCCCGGATGGCCATGTGGGCCTCCATGTTCAGCGGCGGCCGGGACCGCGACCGCAACCCGATCGGTGACATCGCACTGGCAATCCTTGCCCCCATCGCCGCAATGGTCATCCAGGCGGCAATAAGCCGGAGCCGTGAGTTCCAGGCCGATGCCTCTGCCGCCAGGCTCATGGGCGACGGTGAACCCCTTGCCCTCGCACTCGAGAAGCTGGAGGTGGCTTCCAGCCGCATCCCGTCGGGCGTCAACCCGAATCAGGCCTCGTCCTACATCATTGACCCGCTCAAGGCTCAGGCCCGTGGGGGCCGTAGGCGCTCCAGGTGGTTTTCGACCCACCCCTCGACCGAGGACCGCATCGACCGCCTCCGGGGCGGTTCCTGGAGGTCAGGCGAGACGCTCAGCGGAGGGCCGATCTCCTAGTCGCGGAAGTTGGTGAACTGAAGGGGCAGGTCCAGGTCGGCGGCCTTCAGTGCCGCAATCACCTCCTGGAGGGCGTCGCGCTTCTTGCCGCTTACACGGACCTGGTCACCCTGGGTCTGGGTCTGGATGCCCTTGATGCCCAGGTCCTTCACCATCTTGTTGATTGTTCGGGATGACTCACTGTCGATACCCGCCCGTAGCCCGGCCACCTGCCGGGAACGGCCACCGCTGGCGGCCTCGACCTTCCCCCAGTCGAGGGACTTGAGGGAAACCTTGCGGCGCACCAACTTCTCCTCGAGAACGACCACGAGGGCTGCAAGGCGATCCTCGGTGGAGGACTCGAGGGCGATCGCGCCATCTTGAAGTTCGACGTTCGAATCGGTTCCCTTGAAGTCGAACCGGGTGTGGATCTCTCTGGCAGCCTGGTCGACAGCGTTGCGTACTTCCTGGAGGTCGATCTCTGATACCACGTCGAAGGAGGCCATGGCCGAACCCTAGCGACGCTTCGTGGTCTACCGGTCGCTGGTGGTTGGGCCCGGGGTGGCCGGTATCCTCCGACGTTCTGGGTCGGTGCCCGAGTGGCCAAAGGGAACGGGCTGTAAACCCGTCGGCATTGCCTTCGGAGGTTCAAATCCTCCCCGGCCCACCACTTCGCGAAGCAGCCTCGGGCCCGTGCGGGTGGGCCGGCTGCGACGCCCTCCTGCGCCAGTCGGTTCAGATTGTGTCCAGAATTGCCTGCATTACGGTCACGTCCTGCCAGCGGCCGAACTTGCGCCCGACCTCGCGCTCCGTGCCGACCAGCTTGAACCCGTGCTTTGTGTGAAGTGCAATGCTTGCCTCGTTGCCACCTCCGATCCGTGCGACCACGGAGTGAAAACCGCTGCCGCGGGCAACCTTCAACAGTTCGCCAAGCAACGCATCGGCGACACCAAGGCCGCGGCATTCGGCATCGACGTAGACAGAGTTCTCCACGGTCGTCCGGTAGGCGGCACGTTCCCTGTAGGGGGACAACGAGGCGAAACCGACAACGGCCCCATCCAACTCTGCGACGAGCACGCTGAATGCCCCGGACCTTGCCGCCAGCCACGAAACCTGCTCCTTGGCCGTTCGCTCCACCAGGTCAAATGTGGCAGTAGAGGCCAGGACCTCGACGTTGTAGATCCGACGGATGGCCTCGGAGTCATCGGGCTGGGCCAGCCGCGTCATGAGTGAGGGCATTGGGCTGACTGTAATGACGCTTCCGCCGCATCAGATGCAATGGGGGGACGTTGGGGAACGCAGGGCTAGCGTGGCATCCTGTTGCCCGGCCACCGGCAGGTGGTTGTGCTCCCTTAGCTCAGTCGGCAGAGCGTCTCCATGGTAAGGAGAAGGTCGACAGTTCGATTCTGTCAGGGAGCTCGCTGGCGACGTAGCTCAGTTGGTGAGAGCGCTCGACTCATAATCGAGAGGTCGACAGTTCGAATCTGTCCGTCGCTACCAGCCAAAGAAGGCGACCAGGCCCGCCGAAGAAACCAGTGGGCCGCACCTAGACCCGGAAGTGAGAAACCGTCATGGCATCCGACAAGCGAGTTCAGGTCACCCTGGAGTGCCAGGAGTGCAAACGTCGCAACTACATAACAACCAAGTCGAAGGCGAACACCCGCGAGCGCATCGAGCTCAAGAAGTACTGCCGATGGTGCCGTTCCCATGTCGACCACAAGGAGACCCGCTGACCCCATAGGGGGCTGTGTCCGCTGGCAGGCACCCTCGCGGACCCCTTATCTCCTGCGGGATCAGGGCAGGTCGGCTGGTATCCTGCCGCCGGATCCGCCCCCCGACTCCGACACTGAGCCGGAGGTCGGGAACACAGGGCAGTGGCTCAAATGGCTAGAGCACCGGTCTCCAAAACCGGCGGTTGAGGGTTCGAGTCCCTCCTGCCCTGCAAGGCCAGTCGGCGGAATCGCCGATCGGCAGGGTGATCGCGTAGTCGGCCAACCTGTCCATCGGGGGCGCGCGACGATCTGACCCCGTTAGCCTGATCCATCCACAGATATTCCAACTTGAGGCCTGTCCATGTCAATGAACCGCGAGCAGAAGAGGCTCCTGCAGCGTCAGGGTGAGGTTGACGCCGACGGCGAGCCGATCCGTCAGCGCCGTGAGCAGTCCTCCCACCAGGCCGAGGAGCGGACCGGCGTAGCCCAGTTCTCCCGCGAGGTCCGGGCCGAACTCCGCAAGGTGGCGTGGCCCTCGCGTGCAGAGACCGCCAACTACGCAACGGTCGTGGTGGTCACCATCATCGCCGTGACCTCGATCGTGTCGGGCCTCGACTGGATATTCTCCAACTCCGTACTCAACCTGTTTGACATCTGATGAACACCACCGAAGAGACCGAAACAACCGTCGCTGCGACCGACCTGCTTCCCACCGGGAACCTCGTCGACGTCGCCGACGAATCATCTGGCGAAGAACCGGCCGAGCCGACACCCGCCGACCTTCTGCCTGTCGGCAACCTTGTCGTAGGAGACCAGACCGACGAGGTGGTAGTCGCCGAAGAGGCAGCCGCGGTGGACCAGGCCACCGAGGTTGAGGTACTCGACGAGGAAGCTCTCCTCGCACCCGATGACGGTGAGCCGGCCCCCAGGCCGGAGAGCGCCTATGACAGGCCGGGCAACTGGTATGTCGTACATACCCAGTCCGGCTACGAGAACAAGGTTCGCAAGAACCTCGATGCCCGCACGGCGTCCATGAACCTTGAGGACCGCATCCTCGAGATCGTCATCCCCATGGAGGACGTCGTCGAGTTCCGGAACGGCAAGAAGGTCACGGTCGCCAAGAAGATGTTCCCCGGCTACCTCCTGGTGCGCTGCTACCTCGACGACGCCAGTTGGGCGGCCATCCGTGACACACCCGGCATCGTGAACTTCGTGGGTGCCGGCGGCAAGCCTTCCCGTCTGGGCCGGCGCGAGGTCGAGACCTTCCTCCCGAGCAGCGACGACACCGCAGGCGAGGCACCGGTCAAGGCCAAGGCCAAGGCCAGGCTGGGCTTTGACACCGGTGACACCGTGAGGGTGAAGGAAGGCCCGTTCGCCGACTTCTCAGGCGAGATCATCGAGATAAACGTCGACCAGCTGAAGGTCAAGGTGCTGGTCAACATCTTTGGCCGGGAAACCCCGGTCGAGCTGGAGTTCTCGCAGGTGGCGCAGCTCTGAGCGGCCGACCCTGCCCCGGACTGCCGAGAGGTGACCGGTGCCAGGGTTGCCAATCATCTGACCCACCTCCAGACTTGACCGTTCGACCCAGCCACCGACGGTGGCCCCAACCGACTACCGACTACGAGTAACAGACATGGCTAAGAAGAAGGCAATGGCGATCGTGAAGATCCAGATCCCTGCCGGTCAGGCATCCCCGGCACCGCCCGTCGGTACAGCGCTCGGCCCCCACGGCGTGGCGATCATGGACTTCTGCAAGGAGTACAACGCCAAGACCGAGGACAAGCGCGGCCAGATCGTGCCCGTCGAGATCACGATCTACGAGGACCGCTCCTTCACCTTCATCACCAAGACCCCGCCCACCTCGTTCCTCATCAGGCAGGCGGCAAAGTTGGACAAGGCTGCCGAGAACCCTGGACGTGAGGTTGCCGGGTCCATTTCGTGGGCGCAGGTCGAAGAGATCGCCGAGGCCAAGATGCCCGACCTCAATGCCATAGACATCGAAGGCGCCAAACTGCAGGTTGCAGGCACTGCACGCAGCATGGGCATCGAGGTCGCCTGACCAGACACAGGACCGAATGGCCACCACCCGCAGTGGGTGGTTCCGGGACTGGGGAGTACCTCGCCCCGCCGGACTCAGGAGCCGAACCCGAGGAAGCCGGGAGGAACACCATGGCGAAGAGTGAACAAGGCAGCGGCCGGGGCCGGCGTTACGACGATGCAGCGGCCCGCATAGACCCACAGGAACTCCACTCGGGCACAGATGCGCTCGAGATGGTCAGGTCGGTCCATTCCTCCAAGTTCGATGAGAGCGTCGACCTGGTTGTGCGCCTTGCCGTTGACCCACGCAAGACCGAGGAGATGGTCCGCGGAACCGTGAGCCTGCCATCCGGAACCGGTAAGGACGTCCGGGTTGCCGTCTTCGCCCAGGGCGCGGCGGCTACCGCTGCCAGCGAGGCCGGTGCAGACCATGTCGGTGCCGATGACCTTGCCGCCGAGGTCGAAGGCGGAATGCTCGACTTCGATGTGGCCATAGCGACCCCCGACATGATGCCGACGGTAGGAAAGCTGGGACGCTCGCTCGGACCACGCGGTCTGATGCCAAACCCGAAGTCCGGTACCGTCACCGACGATATAGCCAAGGCAGTTGCCGAGTTCAAGGGCGGCAAGGTCGAGTTCCGGACGGACAAGTACGGAAACGTCCATCTCCCGATTGGACGGGTCAGCTTCGAGGTTTCGGCACTTGCAGCCAACATGAAGGCTGCAGTCGAGGAGTTGGAGCGTCTCAGGCCCCCATCCACCAAGGGCCGGTACTTCAAGAAGGTAGCCATCTCATCGACGATGGGGCCGAGCGTCAGGATCGATCCACAACAGGTCTCCGACTGACCGCTACAGCCGCAGTCGAGGTGGGGGTGCGATGATGCAGCGCTACCCTGACCGGCACAACTGACACGCTCACCGAAGACCTCCGGGTTGTGCCGCCACGCGGCACAGAACGTGCTTGACAGCCGCCCGAGCAGGCGAGTCTCCTGATCGGCGCCGGACAATGTCCGGACCGGGTCATCGGTGTACGTCCGTCACGCCAGATCGAAGACGTACATGGGAGGCCGGTGTTACCGGCAGCCCCTGACCCGAGGAACATCAGGAGGTAGGAGCGTGGAGAATCCCCGCCCCGACAAGGTTGCTGTCGTAGACGAGGTTCGCGAGCGGCTGTCCAACACCGAGGCCGCGGTGCTGACCGAATACAGGGGCCTTGACGTCCCTGCTCTCGCCGAGTTGCGTGCTGCACTCCGTGCAGTCGGTGGCGAGTACAAGGTGTACAAGAACACGCTCGTGAGGCTGGCTGTCAATGATCTGGACTTCGATATCAATGACCTGTTGACCGGACCTACGGCAATCGCCCTGGTCGGCGAGCGGCCCGACGGTTCAGCCGGCGATGCGGTGTCGGTCGCAAAGGCCCTGGATGAGTTCGCCAAGAACCATGAGGCCCTGGTTATCAAGGGCGGCCTGTTGGACTCCCAGCGGTTGAGCGTTGAGCAGATCACGGCCCTTGCCAAGATCGCACCGCGCGAGGTTCTTCTCGCCCAGATTGCCGGCGCACTGGCTGCACCGATGCAGCAGTTCGCAAGCCTGCTCAATGCACTTCCACAGAACCTTGCCTACGGGCTCAAGGCGCTGATCGACCAGCAGGGTGGCCCGGTGTCGTCAGCCGAAGCTGATGGGCCCCCGGTTGAGGAGACAGGTTCTGATGCCGTGGCTGAAGGGGC
>CEPV01085869.1_pt1 | contig 66775 bp, 53 predicted proteins | sample 530451 | NCBI WGS metagenome assembly CEPV01 (sample SAMEA2620097, study PRJEB7988) | marine metagenome | isolation source: saline water (ENVO:00002010), including
AAGCCACCGCGGCTGCGCTGCATGCAGATGAGTTGGCTCGCGACAACGAGCAGATGCAGCGGACAACCGAATCGATCAACGCCGACAGTGAGTCGATCAACCAGGCCTCAAGACAGCTACAAGAGGATCTGCAGGGGGCGGTGCAGGAGATGCGCAGCGACTCCAGCGAGATCCGAGCGACTGTGGAGAAGGACACAGCGATGTTGCTGCAGCAAGTGGCCAGCGAAGCTGAACAGAGCGAAGCCAGAAGTCTGCAGGCAACCATCGAGGCGAGACAGGCGATCGCTGAGTCCAATCACACCAACCAGGAAAACCTGCAGAACATGGTCCGTTCCCAGGAGATCAACGAACACAGCCTGCAGGTTCAGGACGAGTGCCAAAAGAGCATCGCAATGGCGGCCGAACAACAGGAAACCACAACCGCTGTTAACGAAGAATCCCAGCTCATCCAACACGAATCCAAGCGGATCAACGCCATCAGCGAGGGCATCAACGAGAAATCGCAACAGATCAACGAGCGGTCGCTGGATCTGCAGCAGGAATGCCTGCGGACCCACGAATTGACCCAGGAGATCAACAGCCACTCCCTCAAGATCCATCGTGAAAGTGAGTTGCGCAATGACCAGTTCGGTCAGTTGAACGGTGAGCATAAACAGTGGAACGAAGACAGCCAACGACTCGCAGAGAAGATGACGGCCATTGCCGACTCCGGTGCGGAGCAGATGGAAAAACTGCAGCAGGCCGAGCGCAACGCCCAGGCGAATAGTGAGGAGTCACAGCAGATCAATGCCCACTCGAAGCAACTTCATCGTCAGACGGAAGAGGCGATCGTCAAGACCCGGGAACTGAATGATGTGTCCGATGGTATTAACGGCGAGTCGGTCACGCTCATGAAAGAACTGAAGCGGCTTACCGAGGAATTGGAAATCGCCCGTCTGGACTCTGCACAGACTACGCAGGCTGCCAAGGAAACGGTCAGCACGTCAGAAAAGATCATGACGGATTCGATCGAGCTGAATCATCACCTTAAGCAGACCGTTACCGAGTTCGACGGCCTGCGCGCCGAAGCCGAGAGCGACAGCAGTCGCATCAGAAAGCTGTGCGAGGAATCTGAAGCAACCACGCTGGAATCTCAGCTGATCAACAAGGAATCCAAACAAACCAGTGAGGAATCCCGTCAGATCAACGATGAATTCCTGCGTTCGCTGGAGACCGCCACGAAGACCAGCAGTGAGACACAGCGCTCCATTCAGCAGGTGTTGGATCGAAACACATACCTGCAGGATAACGTGGCGAGTATGGACGTCGTAAAGGATGGATTTGACAGCTTGCGAACTGACTTCGCGGATTATCAAACTCGACTGGATGACTGTGAAAACAATCTGCTGACGCAGCAACGTGATTTCGAGGATCGCCAGACGAGCCTCGGGGCGTACGGGGCCAAGGTGGACGAGTACCTGCAGCGACTCGATGGCGACGAATCTGCGCTCGGCAAGTGTCAGGCGCAACTGAATGAAATGCGTTCGGAAATGAAAGACCACGAGACCAAGCTAACTGGCTACCAGACCAGCCTTGAGAGCTACCTGACCAAACTGGACGTATACCAGATCAGGTTGGATGGCTGTGAAATCAAGGTGGAGGACTATTCCGCCAAGGTGGATGAGAGTGCCAAATACCTGTACACACAAAGCGAAAAGTCAGCAGAGCAGGATCGCAGACTGACAGCTCATGAGGATAAACTGACGGCCCACGACGAAAAGCTGTCTACTCATGCTGCCAAGTTGCTGGGTAAGCTGACCAGCCAAAGCGAGTTGCTGGACTCTTATGAAGCAGCCAAGAGCAAGACCGAGGCCAAGCTCAATAACAGTGAGCGCAAAATTCAGATGCTCGACAGTCGCCTAAAGGAATATGAAAAGAGATTCAAGGAATACGACAAGAAGCTGGCGGAGCAAACTGCGCGAAATGATGATATCGATCAACGAACTGAACGGGTTGAGCAGCTGGAAACCCACATGGTAGATGCCGCCAAGGAATCGCAGAACGTCTTACAAGAAGCTCAGCAAGCCCGTCAGGAATCACTACAGTTCGCGCGGAAATTCAATCGGGCTCTCGAGGACGCCCTCATTACCAACGGCGAATTGCAGAAGACAATAGAGGAGACCCGCGCCACCAACGCGCATCTGATTGAGGCCAATGACACGTTGCAGGTTACCAATCGCCAAGCGGATGTGAACCACCGCAATCAACTGGGCATGATAAAGAACTTTGAGGAGTCACTGCACAACTACTCCAATCAGGAAGGTAACTACCATCAGATGATCGAAGACTTGAAGCGACGGGAGGAGGAGTCGCAAAAGGCTCTGCGACAGGTTCAGACAACCATGAAGGATTCCAACCGTATCATTCGAGAATCGCAAAAGACCCTCAAGCAATTAAAGGCGGAAAAGGCAAGTGTCGATTCGGACAGTCAGGCGGCCTGGTGGCAAAAGCCCAAAAGCAGCGTACTCTCGATCCTGATGGTGGCTGCGCTACTTCCCGCCACATATTTCGCAGGTCAAGTACTTGAGACCAGAACGCAGCTTGCAGCAGCGAAGCAGCAGCAGTTCATCAATACACGTGACAACTACATTACGAGAGCGCTGGATAGCAGACGTACGCTTTATCAACGCAGGAAGGATCTGTTCTTCCTGGACAACTACCTGCAAGGCAGAGACCTGCATGATTGGGTGAGACTTGAACTGATTAATGTCAACTCCTCAATCGCCGCCGAAGAAGCTGACTATCAGGTTGGAGTCGAGGCCAACTACCCGATTGCCATCACGGACATTGCACCCCGCGGCGCTCACACGAGATCAGATATGGATGCGCTCGGCCAATTCATCTGGCCAGTGAACTACGGCAAAGTGGACCCGCACGCAATCAAATACCAGTCTCATCGTCAGGGCATCAGCATCTCTGCTGAGCTTGGCGAACCAATCGTAGCAGTCAATGATGGCAAGGTGATATACAGCGACAATCAGATCAGGGGTTACGGCAATGTGATTGTCATACAGCATAATGACGAACTGGTATCCGTCTATGCCAACAATCAGCTCAACTATGTCAATGTAGGCGATCAGGTCAGGAAGGGGCAACTCATTGCCGACGTCGGCGAGCTGTTCAATTCAAATGACGCAGGGCTTTATTTTGAGATGCGTTTCAATGGTCAGGCGGAAGATCCGTTCAACTATCTGGCTCAAAATAGCGCCGCATCGCGCAACTCATCTTGACAGTCGCGACCCTGTTGTCGCTGTCGAATAGCGTCATACCGCTTGTGTTGCAGACTGACGGTTCACTCCTTCGTCTAGTATTGGGTCACTTTATGCCGCCTGCGCAGCAGATTGACGATTCCCTGCTCCCCACCCATGTGCAGAGCGCCGGCGATCACGAGATACGTTCCTTCGCCGGATAGATAACCCTCAATCTTATCAACCATGCGCAGATTGCGCTGATGTATCAGTTTGTCTATCCAGCTTTCCAGTAGCGGATCTTCGTCGCTTGTCATGCTTGCGACCCTATACATCTCATCCACATCCCCCCTTTGCCATGCACTGATTAAGACATCGAGCAACTCCGCCGTCTCATCCAGCCCGATCAGATTGGTCTTCAGGATGAGTTCCTGGATATGCGGCGGGTCATCCGCCAGTATCCCGATCTGTTCGGAAATCGTTTCCAGCTGCAGGATCCGCTTCTCCTTCATTGCCCGAGTCAGGAAATGGTTATCGATCCCGAGCGTCGGATCATAGCCGAGAGCAGTGATCTGTCGCATGGTCAGGGTCATGTTCAGCAACCAGGGCTTCATGGTGCGAAAACGCCCCAGCGGCAGATGCTCTTTCTCCAAGTATTTCTTGAGCTGCAGCAAGGTCTCCGGCGACAGGTTCTGCTCGATGCTATCGCCGCCCGTATAGGTGCCTTTTTCCTGCATCAGACGCAGATCGGATGGCTGCATATCGTATGAATTTACTTCAACCACCAGGGTGTCCGCCTTCCTGTAGGCCGCCTCGAATGGTTCGGGGAGGGGATACATGTCCGGCTTCACTGCATGAATGGAACCCAACAGGAAGAGTTCTGCGGTGGCGGTCCGAACAGACCACAGGCAGATTCGGCCTTGCGCCTGCTCCGCTTGAGCGGCGCTTGCCGAGGTGACGAGGGCCAGCAGGCACCAGCCGAGGCCAAGTCGCAGCAAGCTACCTCGAATCGAAACCACCGACCCACACCGGACTGGACCAACCGTATTCATCATCGATCTGCTTAACCCGAACATAATAGTAGTCCGCTTCTCTGGGTTCGCGTACATCCACGTATTCAAACGTCTGCGTGAGGCCCGCATCAGGATTGACCAACCGTAAAGCGATCTGATCAGTGTATCCCTCTACATCGGTCTTTCTCACTACGTCGCCATGTCTCAGTTCATCCAACGAGATCCTCTGTCTGACTGAAGGCGTCTCTGCCGGCAGCCTTGTTCTTGGAAACTCGAATTCATCTTCATGACCTTCCTTGATGTGTATATCGAATACCGCATCATCAGCCAAGCCTGACAGCTCGGAGATAAATCCGCTCTCGCTGCCGCGTGTGTGCAGCAGAAAGTCAACCCTTCGTTTGTTTGTTGGGTTTATGCGAATCGTATTGGTGCTACCATTACCGGAGGCGGCCAGTACGGTTCCTGTACTCGACTCGAGATAACCAAGCCACTGCCGCCCCTGTCTGGGAAGATCCTGCTGACCCATGAAGGGAGCAGAGTCAGAAAAAACAGTTAGTTTGAGGTGCGCACCGGACTCACGAGATGCGGACTGCTCTGGACGTGAATAGGTCTTTTCCCACAACAGCGATCCGTTCTTGAATATGCTAATAACCTCTATAGGAGCGCTTCCGTTCACCTCCCCCTGGATTATTCGACGCCCGGAATAGGGAGCCCGGCTGCCCATGGGAGCGCTGTTTACCTTGAAGTCGAGGATCATCCTTTCACCTGACGTGGCATAGGTCGATCTGTTCTTCAGCGCATCGAACAGATCGTTAGCTGTCCTTGTCGATGTCATAACTGCCGTCAATCCACCGTCTCGTGAGTTTCCAGGTCGAGCCGTGTGGTTATCCGATGCGGCCACAAACCCAACACGATTGCCATGGCGCGCGTAGTAGTTACCGAACCATTCAAAGAAGCCCTGCTCCGAGTGAATCTCAACCAGCGCCAGCAACCTCGGATCTGCGTAGCGCCAATCGCCGGGGGCATGAGCGTGCGGAATAATGAGCACATCCTCGGTGGCGTTTCCACGTCGCAATTGAGTGTACAGATCTGACAGACGGTCCGTAGTGTGTTTGGCGATACGATCCCTTCCGAATGGCTCGCGAAAGATGACTGTTTGATGACCACCTTTCGCAGCGGGCATGGTCCATTCATATCCGAGCAGCGGGATAAAGAGATCCTCCTGGTAGTTGCGTTCAACATCAGCTTTAAGTGTGCCCCACTCCCAGTCATCCAGCCATTGATCGTGCTCGGGAAGTGACAGAAAGTCGAGCTGAGCATCCTCTTTGCCGTAACGTAGGTTGCTATCGGGGCTGCCCTGACCATCCGTCATCTGGGTGTGGGCATGCAAATCTCCCCAGTAGATCCTGCTCTTCGTGTCAGCTACAACCTTGATTGGATTGACCTTTCCACTGACCCCTCCCCCACTGGAACGCAGCGTTACGTAGTAGATGCCCGGCTGGTTGAACTCGATTCCCTCTACTGTACTGAGTGCGCCATAGCCGGTTGGCACACGGCTGTAGAAATCACCATTCAATAGAACTTCATAGGATGGAATCCGCCCTGTTGCCCGATTACCAAATTCATCTTCGCTCCTGACGACTATATTGAACTTCTCACCAGGTGCAACGATGGAAGGTGCATGGCCTTTGACTGTAGTCACCTGTCCACCGGTAATCCGGAAGTGGAGCAAAGGTAGACTGAGAAAGGGCCCTCGCTCATCAAGGCGTATATAGACTGGCAGAGCAAAGCCGTCACCGCTGAGCGCAGGCAGCTTGAGACCCTGCGACTCTGCGCTTGTATCGCCATAGACGAACTCAATCCTGTCGCCGGCATATAGCGTTCCCTCCACAATCTCGAAAAAGATCAGCGCTTCAGCACGTCGTAGTCCGCCATGGATGCCGCCTCTCGGTACGCTGCGACCTGCAAACTTCACGTTGCCACGGGAAGACCTCAGCGAAACAAAGTTGTCGGCAGCGGGCGAATCAGCCTGCAAAGTGGCGGCGAACAGCCAGTGTTTGGCTATCAGAAAGCCACCACCCACGGTCATGGGAGCTTCTCCCAACGTGTAGATCTGACTTATCTCCTGGTATGCAGCCGCTCGGAAGGGGCCGATGCTGACAGCCGACAGTCTGCCGAGAGCAGCAGGTCGTTCATCCAGCAACTTCATTTCCAGTACGTATGAGTCGACCGATCGGTGCAACGCGGTAAGTCTTCGTGGGGTGACATCCCGCTCGGACAGGGTCAGAACTCGCGCTAGAATGCTGGCCAGCTCGTGGGGGATGCTGTTACCGAGCATGGCATAGCGATTGGCCCATCGCCACAAGAGTTCAGCTCTCGATCGCAACGTTTCAAGACCGGCTGCACGTGTTGGCAGGTCAACGGACCGCTTCAGGGATTCGACCCGCGTTCTTAGATCACCACTCAGGTAGTCGTCGCCCACTTCCGCAAAGAGGGTAATGGGCATGAACAAGAGAACCACTAGCAACGACTTGAATCGGTTGGCTATGCACCAAAACCCGATAGGCCGGTCACTGAAGGTATGCGTAGGGTCAGTTATTCGCACGGATGCCAATCCACTTGGGAACACAGCAACTATCCGAGATTTACCACAGATAGTCCAGCCACAAACAGGTCGGTAATCAGCCAGTGCTTGGCAGCTTGATGTGGATCACATACAAACGAGTCACGATCCAATATTAGTATAGTCATCGTCTCCTATCTATCGATGCAGGAGGGTGTATTGTGATCGACCTACTTGGAGTCCGCCTCGAAGCTGCAAAGAGACCATTCAGGCATGGCGCGCTAATCCTCTGCCTGTCCCTGGTGCCGGCCGGTTCTGTTGCCGGGGAAGACCAATTCGGGCTGGACGACGACGAATTCGGCTTGGATGAAGAGCCCGCGACAAGATACCAACTCACCATGGACGACGAGATCGATGAGGCACTGTTGAAGGAACCCGATCTTGCCAATGGCCGTAGGATTTATCAGATCTGTACTGAGTGCCACAAAGACAGTGGCTGGGGATCACAAGATGGCGAATTCCCACAGATCGCCGGTCAGCATCGGAGTGTACTCATCAAGCAGATCGCGGATATACGTTACGGAAACCGGGACAATCCAACCATGCTGCCATTTGCGCAGCGAGCATTCTTCGAAAGTCCGCAAGGGTTTTCTGACGTAGCCGGTTACCTGTCCTCCCTTCCCGTCGACCCAGACCCCGGCACAGGTCCGGGGAAGAAACTTGACTACGGTGCAGAACTGTATGGGAAAAACTGCGCCAAGTGCCATGACGACAACGGCATGGGAGATGACGAAACCTACTTCCCGAGAATACAAGGGCAGCATTATGAATACCTGGTGCGGCAACTGAAGTGGATTCGCGAGGGCAAGCGACGCAATGTCTATCGAGGAATGATTCGGAAGACGCGCAAGATGACCATCGAAGACTTTGAGATCGTTTCGGATTACGTATCCCGCTTACCCGGGCCCACCAACTGAGCAGCTGGCCGTTCTCCCCGAGACTGCCCTAAAAATACACCATCTCTACGCCCAGGGTGTGCAGATTGACGATGCCCACCTTGTTGAGATTTGGCAGCTGACCGGCACACTCCCCCGGGTTGAATTTTAGCTGGTTGGCGAAGAATTCGATGGTCTTGATATGTGTATGGCCAAACAGTGCCAGGTGATGTTTGCCGTTTAGGTACTTGTCGAGGTCCCTGGGGTCGTGAACGACCAGAATGGATCGTTCACACCACACCATTTCGAGGGGCGGATCGGTGAAATGGAAACCATGCAGCGATGCGCTCCGCTCAAGATCGTGCCGCTCCTCATCATTGTTACCATACACGCCGAATAACGGTGCCATGAGTCTGCTCATGGCTGTCAGGGTCTTGACGCGTGAGATATCTCCGGTATGAATCACTCTTTCGACGCCGGACGCATTGAAGATGTCGATGATCTTCTCAACGTTGGGCATATTGTCGTGTGTATCGCTGACTATCCCAATGCGCATAACAGGCAAACCGCTGCAAAAGAAAAGCCGGGAGTGACCCGGCTTTCCTTGATGAGGTTGAATGTGTAGCTGATAACTGGGTTTCGAGCAGCTGCCTGAGTTTCGTCTAGCCGTCCACTAGGCTTGGCACACCCGATCTAAGTTCCAGCCGCGATGATGACGCTAGTTAACTTTCTCCAGGATGTGAAGTCCACAGGCACTGCCAAGACCGATAACGTGTGTCATGCCGATTCTGGCGCCTTCGACCTGTCGGTCCCCCGCCTCACCGCGCAGATGAGTGCTGACCTCATAGATGTTGGCTATGCCCGTTGCTCCAAGCGGATGACCCTTCGACAGCAATCCACCCGATACGTTGACGGGAATTCTGCCGCCGAGCGCCACTTCGCCATCATCGATCAGCCGTCCTGCTTCGCCATCCTTACACAGTCCGAGGTTCTCGTAATGAAGGATCTCAGCTGTTGCGAAACAGTCGTGCAGTTCGATCAGATCGATGTCGTCCGCGCCCAGTCCCGCCATTTCATAGGCTTGCTTGGCGGCATTGCGGGTGCAGGTATTGACATCAGGCATGACCAGATCGCGTTCTTCAAAGGGATCACTGGTCAGTACCGACGCACGTACCTTCACCGCACGCGCCATACCGATCTCCTTGGCTTTCTTTTCGGAGACCAATACCGCCGCTGCCGCGCCATCGACGTTAACCGAACACATCAGTTTCGTATTCGGATAGGAGATCATCTCCGCATTCATGACGGTTTCGAGCGGTGTCTCGATCTGATACATCGCCTTCGGATTCATAGTCGAATGGTGGTGATTCTTCACCGATACCTTAGCGAACTGTTCGAAGGTGGTGCCGTATTTGCGCGTGTGCTCCAGACCGGCCTCAGCAAAGACCGATGGCATGGTACCCGATCCCAGCATACCTTCGGACGGAATACCGGTGCCGCCGCCGGCGCCACCCAGCAAACCGCGCCCCATCTGCTCGACACCGACCGCCAGCACGACGTCGTGAACTTCCGCTTTAACCGACATCCAGGCCTGCCTGAATGCCGTAGCCCCGGTTGCACAAGCGTTGGCGCAATTCACCACGCCGATGCCTGTCTGACCGATCTCCTTCAGGATCCTCTGCCCCACCATGCCGCTAGACTGGCCGAGATTGCCGCAGAACAACGCCTGCATTTCCTGCATCTTCAAACCGGCATCATCCAGGGCCATCAATGCTGCTGTTGCCCCCAGTTGCGGTACGGTCTGCTCGGGGAACCGACCGAATTTGATCATATCGACGCCCACTACATAAACATCGCCCATTTCTAACTCCTCCTCTAATAAACCACGCTGCCAACTAGCCTATTGAAGTTGCTAACTAGCCGGTTGAAAAAAGTAGCTGATATAGCTATTGCCATCCCTGTCCTTACGACCCAGGGCGTCCTTGTACACCACATCGACCGCCATATCGAACTCAATCTTGTCCGGATCTGGATCGACGTCGATCAGATTACCCTTCACCGTACCACCCCCATCCAGATCGACGATGGCGGATATGTAGGGTACGTCTATTCCGGGAAAGCTGCGGTGCACGATGCAGTAGGAATACAACTTGCCCTTGTTCGACAATTTGAACGCCTCAACCGTGTCCCGCCCACCACATTTGGAGCAGTTGCTTCTCGTCCCCAGATAGACGGTACCGCATTCCTTGCACTTGCTCCCTTCCAGGTATGGATCACCACCTTCCGGCAATTTTAGGTAACCAACCGCTGGTAGGGGACCCGTAGTCGTTGCTTGCTCTGACATATCGTTTCCTCTGAACACAAATCTCTGAATACGAGAGAGTAATACTCATGCAGCCAGGGTTCAACCATTATCTCCAAGGTTCAACCGCTTCGTGCAATGGGTTTTGCACCGTCATCCGCGAGGCCCGTGCCCTGCTCCACTGGTCCTGCACAGATGAAGATCAAAAGGGAGAGTAATCCCACCGCGGACGCCGCTGCATAAGGCCAGCGGTAGGTAGACTCGACCGCGTAGATCCAGCCCATTGCAGCTGGACCAGTGGCAACGCCAACGGTCGTCAGCAGGTTGGATACCGAGTAGATTCTCGGATAGTGAAGCAAGCCAAATGCTTCCGCTATCAGAAGGGGCTGCAGCATCAACAGATTGCCGACCGTCACGCCGAAGCACGCGAGGCCGGCCAGCAGCATCCACGGTGAATTTCCAAGGCCCAGCATCAGTAGCGCCAGACATTGTGCCAGCATCATTACCGAGGTGAATCCCCGAATCGAGATTCGATCCACGATCCATCCCCCACTCAACCGGCCGATGACACTGAAGATCGGCAGCACCGCCAATGCCATGCCTGCCTGCCGCGCTGAAAGTTGTTCGCTCAGCAGACCAAATTGGTGTGCGATGCCGCCCACCTGGGCAAGCATGACGAAAATGTATGACAACGCCATGCCCCAAAAGAACCTGTTCGTCATCGCGACTCTGAAAGACAGTCCCTGCTGGTACCCCTGCATGGATGGCTCGTCCTCCCCATCCATGCCAATTCCCAAGTCCTCGGGGAAAGCTCGAACGAGAAGAATGCAGACCGGAACGGTGCCCAATATGTATGCGGCGCCGAGCCACGGCGTTGCCTTGGATATGCCCACCGAGCCGATGAGCTCGGCGCTCAGGGGCGTGATCAGGACACCACCAACAGACAGTCCGGTGGAGGCAATGGCCAATGCCACCGCTCTCCTCTTCTCAAACCACCGGGTTACCAGTGTCGTTCCAGGCAGCAATCCGGATGCCGAAAAGCCGATGCCGAAGACGATGTACACGGCATATAGCTCGAACACCGAACCGACCCGACCGATTGCAGCCAAGGAGAGACCCGCCACAATGCCGCCGCATACGAGGGTGATCCTGATGTCGAACCACTCGATGAAGCGCGCAACGAGCAGGCCGCTCACGCCAGCGGTAATGAAGAAGAGGGATACTGCGGTGGAGGTGACGGTTATCGGGAACTGACGCTCGGCCGATAGCGCCTGCAACATCACCGTGTGGTTGTAGAAACCCAGCCCCGAGCAGAACGTGAGGATGACAAATATGGCTGCGACGATGCGCCATCCGTAGAAGATCCGTGCCGCCCGTGGGTCACCGCTGGCAACAGCCACTATCTATACTGCGAGGTGGTGGATGGTTGGGGAATTGCGGTATATTTTCTTTTATAAATCAACTTATTATAGAACTTAATTAAAGTAAATAGTGATGTATGCCACGCTTCAGCTTGCGTTATCGGGCTCGATGAAACACCAACCGATTTCCGGAAAGCGCTCGCGGATGACTCTCTCCAGAGAATTGATGCCGGCCACTACCTGTTCGATGGGTATGCCATTTCGCATTCTGATTTTCGCCGCCAACATCACCTTGGGACCGAACTGCATCGTGATGGTATTGAGGACCTCCTCGATGAGGTCGTCTGCCACGATGGTCTCCTGCAGCAACCGCTGCAGATCAGGTTCCGCTGATCTGCCCACCAGGAGCGACTGGATTCGGATGGCCACAAAGATCGCCACGACAATCAGCACCACGCCGATGCAGATCGAACCGACGGCGTCATAGGTCACGTTCCCGGTTACGCTACTGAGCAGCACGAATACAAAGGCCACGATCAGGCCGACGATAGCCGCACTGTCTTCTCCCAACACCACGACCATTTCTGCATTGCGGGTGGTTTTCAACCACTCGAACAAGGCCCTCTCCCCACGCATCTTCCGGACTTCCCGTAAAGCCCCGAGCAAACTGCCAATTTCAATGATGATCGATGCCCCCAATACCAGCAAACCCACCCATGCATCCGTCAACGCCTCCGGCGCCTGCAGCTTGTGAAAGCCCTCGTAGATTGAAAACACACCACCGACGCTGAAGAGCAAGAGAGCCACGATGAAACTCCAAAAGTAGCTGAGCTTGCCGTAACCAAGCGGGTGCTCACTGTCGGCAGGTTTGGTAGCACTGCGCAATCCGATAAAGAGAAGGACCTGATTGCACGTGTCAGCCACAGAGTGTATCGCTTCCGCCAACATGCTGCCGGATGACGTATAGATCGCGGCGGCAAACTTGGCGATAGCGATTCCGAAATTAGCGATAAATGCATATAGAATAGCTTTGGCGGAAGATCCTTGGTTGGATGACATGTCGAGTTACTCGAGAGTGTTGGGGGGTGATACCGCAATCATACCTTGACGATACGGTTATGTCAGACGGATCCCCGTCAATGCGTATGCCCATACAGATTGCGGGAATATTATCTACGGGTATCGGGTCATAGAGAGCATGGTTGATAAACAGACGCGCTACGAAAACTTGGTAAACGCCTACAGTAGCTGGCTGTATCGATATGCCTACTGGCTGAGCGGTGAAAGTAGCGCCGCAGAGGATCTGGTACAAGAGACCTTTCTTCGCGCCTGGCGGTTTATGGATTCCCTCAAGGAGGAATCATCCGCCAAAGCTTGGCTGACAACAATCCTGCGCAGAGAGAATGCCAGGAAATACGAAAAGAAGTCGTTCAGTTATTCGGATGTTGAATTGGACGAGATTCCTGCTCAGCAAAGCGACTTCGATGACAGACCTGAAGTCATCGCTTTACACGTAGCACTACGAGAGCTTCCGGAAAAATACCGTGAACCACTCGTGCTACAGGTTCTTGAAGGTTACAGCCTTGATGAAATAGCCACGATGTTTAAGTTGCCCAGAAACACAGTCGCCACACGTCTCCACCGAGCCAGACAAAAACTGCGAAAACAATTGGAAGGGAAGGACACTGGTTTGGTAAATAGAGGTCAATCAGTATGAACTGCCTGGATTTCCGACGCTTCCGTTTAAGCGATCCCTACTCTACCGACGCAGAGAGTCTCTCTCACAGGGCAGAGTGCGAAGCATGTCGCGGATTCGAAAACGAAGTGCGTAACCTTGATAAACAGATTAAGAAGGCTCTTACGGTTGAGGTACCTGAGGGACTTGCGGCCAGAATCCTGCTCGACCAATCGCTTCAATCCAAACCGCGCAAGCCCACGCGTTGGTACTGGTTGAGCATGGCCGCATCCTTTTTTGTCGCAGTTGGCATCGTCGTTGTAACGATGGTTCCAGCGCCGATGGAAAAGGTCCTGGTACAACACCTCGAATGGGAAGAACCGATCGTACAGAGCATGATGATGCCTGTGCAGCAACCCCAGATCCGTCAGGTACTGAATTCCATTAATCTGGATTCAACTGCCGCATGGGAGAACGTGGTATTCGCATCGACGTGTATCATCAATGGTGAGTTGGTAGCTCACCTTGTAGTGGAAGATGCGGATCACAAGTTCACGCTGGTACTATTGCCGCAGAAGCTAATCGATATCGATGCAGTACTGGAGTTTGATGACGAACGCTGGCGCGGAGTGATTAGCCCTCATCAATCGGGCAGCAGCATGGCTGTGGTGGCGAGCGCAAAAGACCCTGCCAGTTTCGATTCGATGCACGCCCTGATCAAGCGGCTGCGAAGCTCCGTCAAGCCATTGAAAGTGTAAGACCACTGACTGAAGGCGTACCCACGCGGGAGCAAAGACTCCCGCAGTCAGTTCTCAATCCGATACAATCGCGTCCACATTCCCAACAGCTTTACTTTGGCGACGCAATGAAAGCGGCAGCGCACGTCCCTCAGTGCCCGTTCAGATAAAACACCGTCCGCAACCATAATCAACATACGTCCTGCCGGCGTGAGTAGTGTGAGCCAGTGCTTGAGGAGATCCAGGTAGAGACGATCGATCGCCTCACCGGCCCCATACTGTCTTCCAAAGGGCATATTGCAGATGAATCCATCGACACTGGTGCGCCGCAGCGGCAGACTCAAGGCATCCCAACAGATTACGTCAGATGCGGTTGTGCCCAGCCGATCCTGGCTGAGGCGGACCGCGGCAGGTGAACGATCGCCGCAGATGTAGCGCCCCTCCGGCTGCAGTGCAACACACTCCTGTATCAGCGTCGCTGTGCCACACATCGGATCGACGATGAGTTCTCCCCTGGATGGCGAGATCAGGTAGGCCATCGCCGCCGCCACCGTAGGTCGGAGTGCCCCCTTTCTCAGGACCGGTCTGTGAAAGTTGTAGCGTACACGCTCATCGGTGAGCCTGACTCCTAGATAGAGTTTTTCATCGATAAAGAATCCCCACAACTCCAGTAGCGCGGGATCTTGCAGCCGCCATTTTCTGAATCGCTGCTGCACCAACTGGTTCACTCGTGCCACAATCTGTTTTCGATAGACCTTTCTATCCGTGTCCTGCTTGAGGTAGGTATTGAAGCTAACCCGTTTCACGGTTCGCCCCGGAAACAATCGCTTTCTTAGATCGATTGCAGCCGTGATTTCGCGTTCGGATACGATCCGATCGAGCGCCACAAGGTCCTTGTTGGCGCGGATCGTTAGCGGCTTGCCCAACAGCATGAAACTGTCTTCTATCAGGCTGGTCTGGCGTAGCGTTTCTTCGTCACATCGAGACAGCAGGATCAGATCGTGGTTGGGAAGTTTCAAGACCCGACCGGTAGGACCATTAGCTCCATGCAAGGCTTTGAGTGTGGTCTCGGCGAGGCCGGCAACGGTCAGCAGGGCGATTTGGTGCTGCTTTTTGGATTTGCCTTTCGACGCCAAATTGTCACCTTAGGGATGCTACTCAACTGATCCCCGGCACGGGAAATTTTCTGCAGAACCCTTCCACTTCGGACCTTATCCGCTCCAGCGCCTCCTCATCGTCGTGATGTTGCAGACACTCGACTATCCAGGTAGCCAACTGCTTCATGTGCTCACTCGTCATACCGCGAGTGGTCGCTGCGGGAGTGCCCAAACGGATGCCACTCGGGCGTAGCGGCGGATTTGGATCGTCAGGAATGATCTGCTTGTTGGTCGTAATCCACACGCGGTCGAGCGCCTCTTCGGCCACCCTGCCATCCAGTCCGAAACTTGCCACCGTATCCATCACCATCATGTGATTGTCAGTGCCTCCGGTGATCAGCGACACCTGATTGTCCATCAGGCACTTTGCCAGGGCTTTTGCGCTGACCAGAACCTGCCTTGCATAATCCTGGAATTCCTCGGTCTCGGCTTTTTGAAGCGTTACCGCGATTGCCGCAACGGCGTTCATGTGCGGCCCGCCCTGCAGGCCGGGGAACACCGATTTGTCTATTCGAGTGGCAAACTTCTTCCTGCACAGAACCAGTCCGCCCCTCGGTCCACGCAGACTCTTGTGGGTTGTGGTTGTCACGACGTCGAAACCGAAGTCGAAGGGATTATTCATCACACCGCCGGCGACCAGGCCTCCAAAGTGCGATGCATCGGTCATGGTGATCGCGCCGACCTCGTCGGCAATCTCCTTGAATCGAGCATAATCTATATCTCTCGGGTAGGAGGTGTAGCCGCACAGAACCATGCGGGGTTTCGTATCTATCGCCTCTTTCCTCAGCCGGTCAAAGTCGATCGAACCGTCGGATGGATCTGTTGTATAGCGTACAAAGTTGAACAGTTTCCCCATGTGCGATACGGGTGCCCCATGAGTCAAGTGACCACCGTGGGACAGATCCATGGCCAAAATGGTATCGCCCGGCTCCAGCAGCCCCAGGTATACAGCCTGGTTCATTGCTGAACCCGACAGAGCCTGCACATTGGCGTGTTCACACTTGAATATCTTCTTGGCCCTGTCTCGGGCGAGGTTCTCTATCTCATCGGTAAATTGCTGACCACCATAGTATCGCCTGCCTGGATACCCCTCTGAATATTTGTTGGTGAACACTGACCCAAGGGTGGCCAACACTTCAGGATAGGTGTAGTTTTCAGATGGGATCAGTTCGATGCCCGCCTTCTGGCGGTTCTCTTCTCCCACGAGGGCAGAGAACACGGCGGGATCACTCTCTTGAAGAAATTGCAGATTTGATTTCATGGGCACGCTCCTGGCTTGGTGATATAAGGGTGCCCAGGCGATCGGCGCTACTCGCGTCCACACTCCCCGGTGGTTCCTCCCACCTTGCTATCGGGTCTCGCCGATACATCGCCAGTCATGCAGACAGTGCCGGCTAAGTTACCGTCATGTAATAGAAAAGTAAACCACAATAGGCGCTGGCGCCGTTGACGTAGGCCTCTGTGGATGCGTGTGGGGGAACTATCGCCGCGGGCAGTTAGCGATTGACTCTGTGCCAGCATGAGGCAATCATTGCGGATGCCTGAGAATTGATAGGACGCGAGTGAACCGACATGTCGCCACGAACCATCAACCTGACCGATAAGCTCTATGAATACCTGCTGTCCGTATCCGTGCGGGAACCACCCATCCTGACGAAGTTGAGAGAGGAGACCGCGGCGCTTCCCTGGGCTGCCATGCAAATCGGTCCCGATCAGGGCCGTTTCATGGCCCTGCTGGTGCAGCTGATCGGCGCCAGAAAAACCATCGAGTTGGGTACGTTTACCGGCTACAGTTCACTGACCGTGGCGCTGGCGATGCCGGACGACAGCCGCACCATCTGCTGTGACGTATCCGCTGAATGGACCGATATCGCCCAGCGCTATTGGCAGAAGGCAGGGGTCGCCGACAAGATCGAACTGCACCTTCGACCGGGCATGGAGACCCTGCAGGAACTCATCGATCAGGGCGGGTCCGGCAGTTTCGACTTTGCCTTTATAGACGCCGACAAAGAGAACTACGGCAGCTATTACGAGCACTGTTTGAAATTGGTCAGGCCCGGCGGGCTGATCGCCGTGGACAACGTCCTCTGGGACGGCGGCGTTATCGACCCGAATCGCAAAGACGCCGATACCGAGGCAATCCGGCAGTTCAACAGCGACATCTACACGGATCAGCGGGTCGACATCTGCATGGTCTCCATCGGGGACGGATTGACGCTGATCCGTAAGATCTGAAAACCCTTTTTTACATACTGAAGCTGCAATATACTAACGTCGTTCCACCCACCTTCTGAAGAGGACCATCATGAAGATAGAGATCCACTACTGCGGAGCTTGAAACTACAAACCTGAAGCCGTCAGTTTGGCGGACGAGTTAGATGAGAACTTCTCGGTCAAGGCCGAGTTATTCGAAGAGGGCAAGGGAATATTCGACGTCATCAAGGATGGTGAACTGGTCTATTCGAAATACGAGACCGGTCGATTCCCGGAGTCAGGTGAGGTCAGCAAACTGCTGAGCGCCTGATAGCCCCATAGGAGGCTGTCGGGCAGCCTCCTTCTCCCCATCACCAGGGCAGATTGTCCAAGTCCACATTTCCCCCGGTCAGGATCAAACCTACCTTTTTGCCCTTGAAGAGTTCGCCATGTGCCAACACGGCGGCCAGCGGCACCGCTGCCGAGGGTTCAACAACCTGCTTGAGGCGGGTCCAGATCAGTTTCATCGCCTCGACGATTCCACTCTCCGGCACCAGCAGGATGTCATCCACGGAGTGACGGATGATTTCGAAATTCAATATCCCAAGCGTTGTCAGCAACCCATCCGCTACCGTGTCAGGATGGTGATCCGTCACCCTGATCCCGGATCGAAAGGAGCGATGGGCGTCATCCGCCTGCTCCGGCTCCACGCCCATCACCTGGGTTTCAGGTGACAGTGCTTTCGTGGCAACCGCTACGCCTGCCAGCAATCCGCCGCCACCGACCGGCGCCAGCAGAAGATCCAGGTCCTTCACCTGTTCATGCAGTTCCAGAGCAGCCGTTCCCTGACCGTTGACAATCCTGAAATCATCGTAAGGGTGTATGAAACAAGCACTTGTCTCCTCGATGACCTGCTGCAACATCTCTTCTCTTGCCTGCAAGGTGGCTTCACAGAAGCGTATGCTGGCACCGTAACCGGCAACCGCATCCTTTTTGACCTTGGGTGCATTATTCGGCATCACCACGAAGGATCCGATCCCCCTCATCTGCGCTGCCCTTGCCAAGGCTGCACCGTGATTGCCGGATGAGTGTGTAGCCACGCCGTTGCCTGCTTCGCTGGCGGTGAGCGAGAATACCGCATTCACCGCCCCGCGAATCTTAAAGGCGCCAACCTTCTGCTGATTCTCGCACTTGAAGAACAGTCGGCAACCGCAGATCTGGTCCAGCAGAGCGCTGGTCGCGATCGGCGTCCGGTGTATATGGGGGGATATGCGTTGCTGTGCCTGCCGCACGCTCGCCAAGTCTACCTCAGCCATAGTGAATCCGGTTCATTGGTCGGATTGACCTTTGGTTGGTCAATTCTACTGCACACTTGAGCTTTAATACCAATAAAATCAATAACTTACGATCTGGCTCAACAATTGCATCCCCATTCGTTGCCGGATTGTCTGGAGCCAACGGAGCATGCCATGATCGAAGTGATTATAGCCCTTGTCATCATCGAACTGATCTCCTCAGTGTGGGTCTACGCCATCGCCTATCAGCGCCGCGCTGACTGTGCCTACTGGCTGAAGATGGCTTTGCTCATTGGACCACTGGCCATCCCATTCGTGTTCTTCTCCAAAAAGCACGGTCGACTGAACAATTACTGATCGAATAGTGATCAAATACTGATCGAATCCAGACGGGACGTCCTTACACTTCTGAGACCGTACTGTCAGTGCAGAAAACAGCGCAGGTGTGTCTCGATCAACTTGATGTTTTGCTCCTCGGCCGCCACAGCCACCTCCTCGTCACGAACGGACCCGCCCTGGTGGGCGATCGCGCCGATATTGCTCTTGGCCGCTCGATCCACGCTGTCTCTAAAGGGGAAATATGCATCTGAGCTGAGACACAGATCCCGAAACGATCCGATCCATTCGTCCCTTTCCTCCCTCGTCAGCGACTGTGCCTCCTCCCTCAAGCTGCTCTGCATACCCCGCCTCTCCGGCCCGGACAGCTGCTCCCACAACAGGAACTGATCTATCACATTGGTTTTTTCCGGTTTGCGGAGACCGGCCACAAAGGGTAGCTGCAGGACTTTGGGGTGCTGCTGCAGAAGCCACTTGTCGGCTTTGTCACACGCCAACCTGGTACAGTGTATCCTCGACTGCTGCCCGGCTCCCATGCCGATCACCTGGCCATCGTAGGCAACGGCGACTGAATTGGACTGGGTGTATTTCAATGCGATGGTTGCTACCAACAGGTTTTCGACCTGCGGATCTGTCAGTTCGGCCCCGTCGAGGAACGTCTGAGGCGTGATGGTCGCCGCGTTTCTCTCCTGCACAAACTTAAAACCGTACACCTCCCGCCGTTCCAGTTCGGGCGGATGGTATTCCGGATCCATCTGCAGAATCAGGTAGTTGCCCTTTTTCTTCCGCTTCAATATGGCGAGCGCCTGTGGGTCGTACTCGGGCGCAATGATCAGATCGGACACCTCGCCTCGCAGAACTTCGGCTAGTGAAACATCCACCGGATCGCTGACCGCAGCCACATCTCCGAACGAGCACATGCGGTCGCCGCCCCTGGCCCTGACATACGCCGTGGCCACGGGACTGAGCTCCGAATCGCCGCGAAACTGAGACCGACAGTATGTATCCTGCAACGGCTTGGCAATGGCCGCACCCGTTGGACTAAGGTGTTTGAAGGATGCCGCACTGGCGGTTGCGGTTGCTGATTTGAGTTCCTGCACCAGTTGCCAGGCAGCGAAGGCGTCGAGCAGATTGATGTAACCCGGAGTCCCGTTCAAAATCTTAAGCCCCTCACCGGATAATGTGGCCTGCCCCTGGTGAGGATTGCAGCCGTATTTAAGGTTTATGTGCACGCTTGGGTTCGCCTCCGTGATCAGATAGTCAGGTCGATGCTGCGGCCATTCTATCTCCCGACAGACATTTGATAAATGAGCATCACTGACTCTTTCGTTTTGCTACAATTCGTAGCCTGATTCACGGCGGTCTAGTAACCGTCACATACAAGATACGCAAGGGGTAGTGCTCATGATGAGGCGTCTCGTCCTGTTTTCTATTCTGCTCGTCTGCAATCCGATTCGAGCGGCCGACAATTACAGCTATGTATGTTCACATGACGGTAACGAACGGAGAATTGAAGTCGTCTATCTCAGCGAAGACAAGCGCGTTCCCTGTGAGGTGCGTTACATTAAGGACTCGGCTGCCAAAGTATTATGGAATGCCCGTCAGCAGGAGGGATTCTGTGAATCCAAGGCGGAGTCCTTTGCCGAGAAACAAAAGAGCTGGGGATGGTCGTGCAACCGCTCGGACGAATCGGACGGTGCCTCGTCAGGCGGTGCCTCGTCATCAGGTACCGATAGCTGAGCTTAACAGCAGTTAAGCTTGCCGTTGTTCCATCTTTGCCCAGCTGTCTCTCAGTCCGACGATGCGGTTGAAGACCAGTTTTTCGGCAGACGAGTCACCGGAGTCGATACAGAAATAGCCTTCGCGTTCAAACTGGTAACGATCCTGCAACGTCGCACCCTTGAGACTCTCCTCCACCTTTGCCTGACAACTGAGCAACGAGTCCGGGTTTAGCAGCGCTCTGTAATCCTCGGACTCGATCTCCGGGTTGGCTACGCTAAAAAGTGGGCCAAAGAGTCGCACTTCCGCATCTTGATTCCTGCTAGCCGACACCCAGTGGATCACGCCGCGAACCTTGCCCTCACTGGGGTTCCTCCCCAACGTGTCCGCATCGTATCTGCACCTGATTTCGCAGATTTCGCCGCCGGCATCCTTGACCACTTCGGTACACTCGATGACATAAGCATATCTCAGCCTGACCAGGCCGCCCGTTACCAGGCGCTTGTATTTTCTGTTGGCGGTCTCTCTGAAGTCGTCCCGGTCGATGAACACTTCCTGCGTAAAGGGAATCTTGCGATTGCCCATGGAGTCATCTTTGGGGTGGTTTGGTGCCTCCAGTTCCTCAACCTTGCCTTCTGCATAGTTCTCAATCACCACCTTGAGTGGATTCAGGACCCCCATCACGCGCTGTGCCGACGGTTCCAGATTCTCCCGTATGCAGTTTTCCAGAAAGGCCAATTCCACGTTGTTTTCGCTTTTGGTTACTCCGATGCGCCGGCAAAAGTCACGGATCGATTCCGGCGTGTAACCACGTCGGCGGAACCCGGCGATGGTCGGCATGCGCGGATCGTCCCATCCATCTACGATGCCCTCCTCCACCAGCAAGCTGAGCTTCCTCTTACTCATCAGCGTGTACTGCAGATTCAAGCGGGAGGACTCTATCTGCTGTGGGTGACAGTTCAGATTCAGTTCGTCCAGGACCCAATCATAGAGTGGGCGATGGTCTTCAAACTCCAGGGTGCAAAGGGAATGGGTGATCCCCTCCATGGAATCGGACAGACAGTGGGTAAAGTCATACATGGGATAGATACACCACGTATCACCGGTACGATGGTGCTTCACATTGCGGATGCGGTACAGGGTGGGGTCACGCATATTCATGTTGGGTGACGCCATATCGATCTTGGCTCTGAGCACGTGCTCACCGTCGTCGAACTCACCGGCTTTCATGCGTCGGAAATAATCCAGGTTCTCTTCAACCGTGCGGGCGCGGTGCGGACTCTCCCTGCCGGGTTCTGTGAGGGACCCACGAAACTCGCGAATCTCGTCTGCTGACAGGCTATCGACGTAGGCTTTTCCCTGGACGATGAGTTGCTCTGCAAAACTATAAAGTTGATCGAAGTAGTCGGAAGCGTTGCGCACCTCGCGCCACTCGAATCCCAGCCAGCGAACATCCTCCAGCATGGATTCCATGAATTCAGTACTCTCCTTGCCCGGATCCGTGTCGTCAAAGCGAAGATTGGTATAGCCGCCGAACTCCCTTGCCATGCCGAAATTCAGACAGATTGCCTTGGCGTGACCGATGTGAAGGTAGCCATTCGGTTCCGGAGGGAATCGCGTGACTACGGCACCGTCGTGCTTACCGCTGGCAACATCATCTTGGATGATGTTGCGTATAAAATTGGGTGGGTATTTTTCCGTTGAATCTGACATGTTGCTGGTAGCTGTCTAATGCGTGCGAACAAATCGTCGTGGGTCACGAGTTCCGGTGCTGCCCACTACTTGTAGAAAAAGGCAACCGTACAGGTGATGGATACCATGATGAACACTATCCATTTTAGCGTATTTTGCGCAACGGAGATTGCGAATTTGACGCTGAGCCAGGCACCCAAGACGGTGCCGATGGCCAGGATCAAACCGGGGATCCACAGGACCTGATCGCGCAGAATGAACACCGCCAATGCCACGAAGCTGAAAACCGCAGTACACACCACTTTCAATGCGTTAGTGCGAACCAGATCGTACCTCAGACCACCGGCGAGAGCGGCGATCAACATAAATCCTACCCCGGCCTGTACAAATCCACCATAGACGCCGGCCATGAACAATCCTACCGCCGCTGTCGGGTTTTCTCGCAACGTCAAGATGACCGTACCTTCCGGCGGCGCAACCAGAGCAGGCTTTATCAGCATAATCAAAGCGATGGCAACCATCGATACCAGCAAGACCGGTTTGAGGATATACACAGGCAGATAGGAGGCCGCCAGAGCGCCGATGAGAGCGCCGCTGGCGGTGGGTATCAGCACCGGGACGATTGCGCCGGAATCAAGGCGGTCATTACGCTGGAATTCCCGCGCACCGGTCAGAGACTGCAGCAATACGCCGATGCGATTTGTGGCATTGGCAAGGTCCGCTGGCATGCCCAACATCATCAGAGCCGGTAATGTCAGCATAGACCCGCCACCCGCCAGGGTGTTGATGATTCCTCCAACAAAGCCGGCGGCGATCAGCGCTGCGACGGTCAGCAGGGAGAGTTCATATTCCATTCATTCGATCACATGCGTTGTTACGGTGTGTGCAAAGAGGGTCACGGTGCCCCGGGCGACTCGCTTCAGGACGAGCGCAGTTAACACCAATTGCAGGAGTGAAGCAATCGAGCGACTCGCACTCTCTGCGGCCGATGGCACAAACTAATTCTGAGTGGCAGTCGTCTAAATAGAGCGATAGCAATCACCTGAACAGCAAGCTGGCTAAATCGATCAACAATTGGTCATACCGGTGCTGTTCCGGGTACAATACGTCTCCGAACTGCATAGCTTTTATTCATATATTTCAAAGACTTATTGGGATCGTATGCGATTGGCACGATTTGTGCGAATCGCCAGGGAGACAAATAGAGGGTAGATATGATACGAGATACCTCTGCACAAGACGAGATCATTGAGCCGACCCGTAGTAAGCGAAAGTGGTGGATCGCCGGGACCGTGATTGGGCTTATGACCCTCTCCAGCGTGTTCGTCTATCCCTCCTATCAGCGCTGGGCGAGTGCCGAGCAATCGATCTCCAAAGAGAGGCTGCGCCTGTCGACGGTAGACCGGGGTACGTTGGTTCGGGATGTGTCCGCTCAGGGCAAAGTGGTTGCATCGATCAAACCGACGTTATTCAGTCCGGCCACAGGAGTCGTTACGCTGATGGTCGAAGCGGGCGATTCGGTATCAAAAGGACAGCTGATCGCAGAAATCGAAAGCCCGGAAATCAAGAATCTGTTGGATCAGGAGATCTCTGCATTACAGAGCGCTGAAACGGAATTCAACAGGAAGAAGATTCAGGCCAACAAGACCGAGTTGCAGAACCAGCAGACCATCGATCTCGCCGACGTAGCACTGGTGGCGGCACGACGCGAACTCCGGCGGGCAGAAGCTGCGCACTCCAAGGAAGCGATAAGTGAGTTTGACTATGACAAGGCGAACGACGACGTCTCAACCGCTGAACTGAAGTTCAAACACTCGACCCAGGATGCAAAGTTACAGACGGAAAGTCTGCAATTTGAACTGCAAACCAGCGAGTTACAGATCGAAAGGCAGAGACTCAAGGTGAAAGAGCTCACTCGTCAGGTCAGTGAACTCTCGATCACCTCACCGGTGACGGGCATCGTCGGTAATCTGGCAGTGGACAACAAGGACGCAGTTGCCAAGAACATGCCTCTCGTGACGGTCGTCGATCTTTCCGCATTCGAAATTGAACTGCAGGTTCCGGACAATTTCTCCAGCGGCTTGGAGATCGGCCTGGACGCGGAAATCAGTCACAGTGGCATTCTCTATCCCGGACGTCTGGTATCCATTTCGCCGGAGGTGATCAACAGTCAGATCACCACCAAGGTCAGGTTTACAGGTGAGACCCCACCGAATCTCAAGCAGAATCAGCGGGTATCCGCCCGCATTCTGCTGGAATCAAGAGCTAACGTACTGATGGTCAAAAGGGGTCCATTTCTGGAAAGTGGCGGTGGGCGCTTCGCTTACCTGGTGGAAGACGATCTGGCGCGCAAGCAATCCATCCGTATCGGCGTCACCTCCGTTGCCAACGTGGAGATTCTCTCCGGATTGGAGGAGGATCAGGTGATCATCATCTCCAACACCAGGGAGTTTGAGGATTCCGATGTAGTCTATCTAACGGATTAACCAGGCTGCGAAGGGGAAGATCCCAATAAAGACAATCTGCAATTAAGGTACCAACATATGCTTCGCATGTCGGACATAACCAAGATATTTCGTACGGAGCTGGTGGAGACACACGCTCTGAGGGGCTTTAACCTGGAAGTAGGTGAAGGAGATTTCGTCTCCATCAGCGGCCCTTCCGGATCCGGCAAGACGACCTTTCTGAATATTGCAGGCTTGCTGGAGACGTTCGAATCCGGCGTCTATGAATTGGACGGCGAGGATGTCACCCAACTCAATGACAAGGAGCGATCTCACCTTCGCAATGAGAAGATAGGCTTTATCTTTCAGAGCTTCAACCTGATTCCCGATCTCAATCTTTTCGACAACGTCGATGTGCCGTTGCGATATCGTGGCTTTAACGGCAAGGAGCGAAAGCGGAGGATCGATGGTGCACTCGAGTTGGTTGGCCTCTCCACGCGTATGAAGCACCTGCCCAGCCAGCTATCCGGCGGTCAGCAGCAGCGGGTAGCTATCGCCCGCGCCCTGGCTGGTGAGCCACGTTTCCTTCTCGCTGACGAACCTACCGGTAATCTGGACTCCGAGATGGCGGGACAGGTGCTGGACCTGATTGCGGATATCAATCAATCCGGTACGACCATTCTGATGGTGACCCACGAACATGATCTCGCGGCCCGAGCCCAAAGACAGGTGCATATCGTGGATGGACGCGTGACGGATGTCACCACCTCAATACAATCAGAGAATTAACTGATGCCTGCTGAGCGCCGGCTATGAATTATGACTTGAAGCTGGCACTGCTCAGTATCAGGCGAAATCCTGTGCTCAGCGTACTCATCGTCGCTGCGATCGGACTCGGCACCGGCGTCTTCATGATTCTGTTGACGGCTTACCACCTGCTGGAGCGCAATCCACTGCCGCAGAAATCAGAGCAGGTATATCGCGTCCTGGTGGATGCGTGGGATCCGGGCAGCGATCCCGGCCAAGGCGTTTGGCAAGACGGCGAACCGCCCTACATGATGACCTACATCGATGCCATGAACCTGATGCAATCCGATCTCCCCACCCACCAAGCAGCCATGTTTCAATCGGTCATGTATCTAAAACCATCTGCACCTCACCCCACCATCAAGCGACCATTTCGAGTCAGCGCCAGAGTCACGTTCGGCGGATTCTTCCCCATGTTCGACACTCCCTTTCTGTATGGAAGTGGATGGGATGAATCGGCAGATGAGGGTCCCAATCCCGTGGTGGTCATCAGCACCGAGACCAACGACCGATTATTCGGCGGCGAGGACAGTATCGGCAACAGCGTCGACCTGAATGGAACGCTGTTTACCATAGTCGGCGTAATGGACAGATGGCGACCTACCCCGCTGTTTTACAACTTCATGACCCTCGGGCTCGGTGTGAGTGCCCCGGCCGATGTCTTCATCCCGTTTCATTTTTTGGAAAGAATGGAACTCGGTAACAACGGAGCAGACATGGGATGGAAACGCTGGGATCCAGGGTTCGAAAACTGGCTGCAATCGGAATCGACCTGGCTGCAGTTCTGGGCGCAGCTCGACAACGATGAGCAGAAAGAGCAGTACCTTACCTTCCTCGACAACTATGCCAACGAGCAGAAAAAGGTTGGACGCTTTCAACGTCCACTGAATAATCGTGTCTATGACGTGATGAAGTGGATCAAGGCGGTCACCTACCCGCTCAATGGTCCGGCTCTCGTATTCCTGATCCTCGGCATACTCTATCTGTTCGTATGCATCATCAATCTGGTGGGTATGCTGCTCGGAAAATTCCTGGGGCGAATGCATGAGGTTAGCGTACGGCGCGCATTGGGTGCGCCGAGATCCGCGATCTTTCGCCAACACCTGTTTGAAGTGGCACTGCTTGGCGTCGTTGGGGGCCTTGTAGGACTGCTCATCAGTCAGCTCGTACTGACCATAATCCAAGCCAGATTCGATCTGCTTGAAACCCTATTCACGCTGGATGGCTATCTGCTCGGAGTAGCACTGGCCGTGTCTCTGTTTGCCGGTCTTGTAGCGGGCCTATTGCCCGCCTGGCGCGCCTGCAGTGCCGCACCAGCTATGTATCTCAGTAGCGACTAGACGAGGAATCGGAGCATGGAACTTCCGCATATACTCAAGTCCCTCATACACAACAAAGCGGCTTTTGTGCTGCTTGCGCTGCAGGTGGCCATTACGCTGGCCGTACTGGTGAACGCCCTCGCACTGGTGAAACGATCCAAGGAAATCATCGACGAGCCCAACGGCATGGACAGTCAGAACATCATCGCGATTCTGTCCATCCCCTTCGATCAGCAGTTTAGCGATGAGTCCTATATGCAGGCGCGACTACGTGAAGATCTCGATTATCTGCGTCGCATGCCCGGTGTCGTTAACGCCACCACTCTCAACTCCATCCCCGGTGATATAGGCAGCAATAACGGTATATATGCAGACGGTAACGACAGCCGTACGGGCACCAGCGCCGAGACCTTTTCAGCGGATGAGCACACCTTCGATACCCTCGGTGTCGAGATCGTCGCAGGACGTAATTTCCTGCCCGAGGAAGTATTCTATTCCTCCTGGCCACCCAGTGATGAGAAGCTTCCCCAGATTATCGTGATCACAGGTAAACTGGCGCGCCACCTTTTTGGGGATGAGACCGCAGTGGGCAAATCGGTCACTGCCGTAGGGTTGAAGAAGACGGTCATCGGTGTTGTCGATCTGTTTCGAGGCAGAAATCCGATCCTCGGTGACTCTCAGATGAACATGTTCATGCCCGGCTACAACTCGGGCAGGAAAACGAGTTCCACCTATCTGGTGAGAACCGAATCGGGTCTGGTCGACCCCTTGATCGCCGACATCGAAGAGAAACTGCTTGAACTCAACGATGGCCGTGACATCAATGAGATCAATCCCCTGACTGACAATCTCGCAAATGCCACCGGCGTGCAGGCATACGGCGGCCTGGTGTTACTCGCCATCAGTGGCCTTCTGGTGGTAACCACCGCCCTCGGCATTTACGGCATGGCATCCTTTGCAGTAACCAAGCGCATCAAGCAGATTGGCACGCGCCGCGCTCTGGGTGCGACGCGCACCGCCATCGTGCGTTATTTTGTGCTGGAGAATCTGCTCTCCACCGGAGCCGGAATCGTCCTCGGAAGCGGGCTGGCCATCGCATTGAATATGGTGATGATGGACTTGGGGCTAGGTCGCGCCGACCTGATGGTCACCACCTGGGGAATCGTCTTCGTCCTCGTGGTCGGGCAGGCATCCGTGCTGATCCCCGCCTACAGAGCGTCGCTGATCTCCCCGGCTGAAGCGACCCGATGCCTTTAAGGCAGGGATGTGTACAACTAGACAGCAGGGATATCCGCGATCTTCACCTCGAAGATCTCCCCTCCTTCGTTGGTGATCAATAGCGTTTCATCGTCATCCCAACAGACGGCTTCCGCGTGTTTAGTATGGGCGAGATCGATATCCAGCCGGTACGCCTGCCCCGACAACCACCTGTCCTTTCTTCTCGGCTTGTCGAACACCCACAGCGCCGTGTAGCTGAGGATCGCCAGCTTGGAACCGTTGGGCGAGACATCCGCGCCGGTAGCAAGTGTGATCGCCTCGTGTTCATCGACTCGGGTCAGTACATTGTCCCGGTCGATGTGATCCGTATCCAACCGGTACAGAACCGCTCCCGCTTCCCACCCCATGATCTCGCCCGGTTTGCGGTGTTTCGACAGGAAGTAGAGTTTGCCCTTCCAGACAAACATGCCTTCGTTGTCGTAATGCCACACTTTCGCAGGGTACTCCTGCTGCTCGGGGTACCTGATAGGCAGGTATTTCAATACGCGCGAGGTCATGACCTGCCTGGGATTAGGTTCGTGCAGAACGTAAACACCCATGTCCCTGCGCGCGTTACCGTTATTGCCTAAATCTGCGATATAGACATACTCGTCATCGACGGCAATATCTTCCCAGTCCTGATTGACGGCCAGTAAGACTTCCAGACCGGGCCACTCCTCTTTGCCCGCTTGCAGCGTTTCACCGTAATAGGACTGCTGCAAGAAGTGGGTGATGATCACCTCGCCCATTCTGTTTACCGCGAACAGCCTGGCGACGTCGCCACTGTCATTGTGGACCCAATAGACTCCGTCAAATCGACGGCTCTTGACGATGCCGCTCATCTCGTTGATTGGAGCGTGCGCCACTTTGCCGATCATTCTTACCGGGTTCTCTTCGGCGGCAAACCCTGTCAGTGAGATGGCCAGCAGTTGCACTAGTAGAATCGCTTTCATGTCATTACCTCGCATCAATCGAGGATATCACGACTGCACTAGTTAGAATCGCTATCATGTCACTTCCTCGTATTGTTCAAGGATATCACGACCGACTGGGCGCATTAAGAGAGAACTTTGACACTCCCAGCGAAAAGTGGTTAATTCCCACAAGTGGCTACCCCTGCCACCTTCCGGCAGTTTAGCGAGTGACAACCCATGGAGAGAACATGTCGAAACTAAGCGACGATCCAAGAATCGACCCAAGACTGAAGACCATATTTGGCGAATTCCCGACCATGGCGAATCCGGGCGACGCTGCCAGTCGGGAGGAACTCGTGCAGGCCGCCAACAGCGAGGAAGCCAAGGCCGCCCAAGAAGGCATGCAGGCGTTCTTCGCCATATGCGATACCGAAGAGGTCGCATCTTCGAAAGGTCTGACGATTAGCACCAAAGAGTTCACATCGAAGCCCGATGGCAATTCAATCAACATCCAGTTCATCCGTCCCGATGCAGGCGAAGCGCTGCCGTGCGTGTATTACATTCACGGCGGTGGCATGCAATCCATGTCCTGTTTCGACGGTAACTACCGCGCCTGGGGCAGGACCATCGCTCAGCAGGGGGTGGCGGTGGCGATGGTCGACTTCCGCAATGCCTTAACGCCTTCGTCGGCGCCCGAGGTGGCACCTTACCCGGCTGGTCTGAATGATTGCATATCGGGCCTGCAGTGGGTCGCCGACAACAGTGATGAGTTACAGATCGACAGGAGCAGGATCATCATCGCCGGAGAAAGCGGTGGCGGGAACCTCACGCTGGCTTGCGGATTGCGGCTGCTCAAAGAGGGAAATCTCGATCTGGTCCAGGGCCTCTATGCGCTTTGCCCCTACATAGCCGGTATCTGGCCACTCGAAGAAAACCCCTCGTCCATCGAAAACAACGGCATATTGCTGGAGCTACACAACAACCGCGGCGCCATGGCCTACGGAATCGAGGAACTCGAGCGCAGGAATCCGCTGGCATGGCCGGGATTTGCCAGCGTCGATGATGTGCGCGGACTGGTGCCGACGGTCATCAGCGTAAACGAGTGCGATCCGCTGCGCGACGAAGGCGTTAACTTCTATAGGCTTCTCCTCACTGCAGGGGTGCAGGCGTCCTGTCGGCAGCTTATGGGAACCACCCATGGCGCCGATACGATGCCTGTTGCCTGTCCGGACATCAGTCGCGAAACCGCGCGGAGCATAGCTGATTTCTGCCGAGGAGGTTGATATTACAATCCGTCATGGGCAACCCTTTCTTCAATGACAGTCAATTGGAACTCCGCTACCCGCCATTTGGCGAGATAGCAGCCGAGCATTACTTGCCTGCGTTCGAGCGAGGCATGGCGGAAGAGTTGACCGAAATGGAGGCCATCGCCACGCAGAGCGCGGATGCTACGTTCGATAACACCATCGTTGCCATGGAAGAATCGGGGCAGTTGCTGAACCGGGTCAGACCGGTGTTCTTCAACCTTGCATCGGCGCACACTGACGATGAATTGGAGGCGATTCGCTCCGACTTGGCGCCAAAGTTGGCCGCGCATAGGGATAGAATCCTGCTCAACCAGTCACTGTTTGAGCGAATCCAACGTCTTCACACCGAGAGAGACAATCTGCGCCTCGACGACGAAAGCAAACGTCTTATAGAGGAATACCAGCGTGAGTTTGTCCGCGCCGGTGCTTGCCTATCCGCAGCGGACAAGGAGCGATTGAGCGCCAAAAATGCAGAGATCGCACGCCTGCAGACAGCGTTCAGTCAGAACGTTTTGAAAGAGGTCAATGAATCGGCAATCGTGGTCGATTCCCGCCAGGAACTCGCCGGCTGCCCAGATGCCTTCTTAGAGAGCGCAGCCGAGGAGGCAGGCGAGCGCGATCTGGATGGAAAATACGTCATCCCCCTGCTCAACACCAGCGGCCAACCAGCCCTCGCGTTCTTGGCGAATCGTGACCTGCGCGAGCGAATTCACAGCGCTTCCTTATCCCGGGGCAGCCGTGGGGGCGACTTTGACAACCGCGACATTCTGTCTCAGATTGTGAGATTACGAGCGGAGCGAGCACAACTGTTGGGCTATGAGACACATGCGGAATACGTCCTCGAGGATGAAACTGCTGGAACCGTGGATGCCGTCAATCAGCGTCTTGCAGAACTGACCCGAGCCGCTGTTGCCAACGCGCGCCACGAGGCTGATGCGCTACAGCAGATGATAGAGACGGAGGGCGAATCCTTCCCATTGGCCCCGTGGGATTGGGATTACTATTCTGAAAAGGTGCGCAGCGCTCGCTTTGACTTCGACGCAGCGCAACTGCGACCCTATTTTGAGCTGAACTCGGTACTTCACAACGGTGTATTCCACGCGGCATCCTGCTTGTACGGCTTGAGCTTCAAAGAGCGCACCGACCTGCCTGTCTATCAGGAGGACGTGCGGGTGTTTGAAGTCGCCGATAACGATGGCACTCTGTTAGCACTCTTCCTGGCCGACTTCTACGCACGTCCTTCCAAGCGGGGCGGTGCCTGGATGAGCGCCTATGTGTCCCAATCGGACTTGATGAATACGAGGGCGATAGTCGCCAATCACCTCAACATACCGAAACCAGCCCAAGGGGAAGCCACTTTGCTGACGTTTGACGAAGTGACGACCATGTTCCATGAGTTTGGTCATGCGCTGCATGGCATGTTCTCCAAGGTACGCTACCCGTTTTTTTCAGGCACTTCCGTACCCCGAGACTTCGTGGAGTTTCCATCCCAGGTCAATGAAATGTGGGCCATGTGGCCGGAAGTCTTGAAGAACTACACGCGTCATCATGAGACCGGCGCGCCCATGCCCGCGGCGTTGCTGGACAAAGTGCTGGCCGCTCGAAGGTTCAATCAGGGCTTTGCCACTACGGAATACTTGGCGGCCGCACTCCTCGACCAGGCCTTACATCAACTGCAGCCCCATCAGGTGCCGGATGCAGAGGGACTGCTGGAGTTTGAAGCCGCGGCGTTGGCAAAAGCGGGCGCTGCGCTCAGCGAAGTGCCACCGCGTTATCGAAGCGCCTACTTTTCTCATATCGTGGGCGGTTACGCCGCGGGCTACTATTCCTACATCTGGGCCGAAGTACTGGACGCCGACACGGTCGACTGGTTTGCCGACAACGGCGGTCTGAAGCGCGAGAACGGTGACCACTTTCGCAGTATCGTCCTGTCGCGCGGGGGGAGCGAACATGCCATGACACTGTACAGGCGCTTTCGAGGGGCAGAACCGAACATAGCACCCCTCCTGAAAAGACGAGGTCTTGAATAAAAGGGCTCGCGCCGGGGCAGTTCAGCTCAAGATTCTGGTGATTTCATCCTGCTCAAAGATGGGCAGATCCGTAAGGCCATTCTTGCCGCTCAGCTTGAGGCCGTCCGCCCGCTCCACTACCCTGCCGATGATGTTGGCGTCAACCCCCTCTTGGCGAAGAGCTGCCGCTGATATCTCGGCATCATCTGCTGAACAGATTACCAGGAGTGCGCCGGAAGCGATCAGCCCGAGGGGATCCAATGACAGACCGTTGCAGAGCCGTGCCGTTTCCGCGTATATGGGAATTGCCTGCGCGTCGATAACGAAACCTACCCCGGCTGCGTTGGCCATTTCATGCAAAGCCGTCGCCACGCCCCCTTCGGTAGGATCATGCATGGCATGGATCGTACTGCTGTCGATCGCGATCCTTGCATCTCTAACGACACTGATACCAGGCTCCGTAAGAAACTCTCTGGCCTTCTGCCAACCATCGTCGTCCAGCAATTTCTTGCTCACCTCACTCATTTCGTTAGCGATGATGGCGGTACCCTCGATTGCTATCCCTTTGGTGAGCAGTACGGCGTCGCCAACTCTAGCGCCGGCCGATATCACCAGTCGATCCTTGGCCGCCTCGCCGAACATCTGGCCAACCAAGATGGGTCGATCAAGCCCATGGGTAACTTCCGTATGGCCACCGATAAGGCTGACTGCCAGTGCTTCACAAGAAGCCACGATATCCTTGAATATGACCTCGACTTCCTCTTCAGTATGACTATCGGGCAGCAGTAGCGTTGCCATAAACCATCTCGGTGTGCCGCCCATCACTGCGATATCGTTTGCGTTAACGTTTACGCAGTACCAACCGATCCTTCGAGCGGCGAATGTAATGGGATCCGTTGAGGCGATGAGGAGATTCTCCCCACCAGTATCCAATACGGCGGCATCCTCACCTACCCTCGGGCCGACAATGACGCGGGGATCCGCGACGCGGTTGGTTTTCAGTAATCGGTCCAATACTCCCTGGGGTAGTTTACCAATTGAAAGGGGCACTGCTCTTTCCTCAATTCGTCGTCACGGACATGTAATGGTACTTCCCTACGACAGGCTCCAGATCTTATCTCGCCCTCATGATAACACCAGTCCCCGATTCTCCCTTGAGCAATAACCGCTTTGAAATATCCCCTTTCTGATCTATCATACGCGCCATGATTAAACGATCGATCAAGTCCACGTTATTTACCGGCCCAGCCTCTGCTGCCGTCACAGGACGAGCATATTGGTGGCTGGGAGAAAAATTCGGTTATCGTTATTTTATGGATACTCGATAGGTCGCCTTGATCAGAAAATTGGGAAGGCGTTCTACACCGCCTTCCGGAAATACCCCGATTGGCGGACTGCAGATCGGGGTTTTTTTTGCCCATTGCCATCCTGACGAGAACCCAAGCGAGCAACAGTTATGACTCAGATAAAGATGGATGATGTAAACGTGTTAAGCCAGGATACCCTTATCACACCGGAGCAGTTGAAATTGAACCTGCCTCTCGAAGGCAGCGCCCTCGAGACTGTTCGAGAAGCCAGGATCACAATTAAGAAGATCCTGCAGAGGGAGGATCATCGCCTCTTCGTGGTTGTTGGCCCTTGCTCCATTCACGACTTGGATGCAGCCCTTGATTATGCCCGGCGCCTGAAGAAACTGTCCGACAGAGTTTCGGATACACTCTACCTGGTTATGCGGGTCTACTTCGAAAAACCCAGGACGACGGTTGGTTGGAAGGGGCTGATCAACGATCCCTTCATGGACGATTCCTTCAATATCGAAGTGGGTTTGCAGCGCGGGCGAAAGCTGCTCTTGGATCTCCTGGAATTGGGAATACCCACCTCGACTGAAGCGCTCGACCCGGTTTCACCCCAGTATCTGCAGGATGTGATCGGTTGGTCCGCCATCGGAGCCAGGACCACCGAGTCTCAGACACACAGAGAGATGGCCAGCGGGCTCTCCTCCGTAGTCGGATTCAAGAATGGCACCGACGGCGGTCTCGAAGTCGCCATCAATGCGCTGCAGTCCGTGACTGCGCCCCATAGGTTTCTCGGCATCAACCACCAGGGGGAAGTCGCCGTAATACACACCAGAGGCAATCGCTACGCTCACATCGTGTTGCGCGGCGGGGGCGGAAGGACGAATTTTTCAGCTCAGGATGTAACGGACTGCGAAGGCCGATTGATAAATGCAGGTATCACGCCAAATATCATGATCGACTGCAGCCATGCCAACTCGAACAAGGATCACTCCAGACAACCTGCGGTCATGGATGATGCCGCCAACCAGATTGTTGAGGGGAATCGCTCAATAATCGGCTTCATGGTGGAGAGCAATATCAACGAAGGCAATCAGGCCATACCCGACAACAGGGACGACCTCAAATACGGAGTCTCAGTGACCGACGCCTGTGTCAGTTTCGAAACGACCGAGAAGATGCTGCTCGATCTGCGCGAAAAGGTAAGGAGCAAATTGGCCGGTCGGGCCTCTCTGGAGAGCCTTGGTGCGCAAGGCAATCTTTCCGCCGAAGCCGGTTGAACCGAAGCAGTGGCGCTATTTGCTATGGATTGCTATTTGTAGAAGGCGTTTTCAGTAACGGTGTGATCGGTAACGTCTTTAACCGCTTTAAGCTGCGGCAGTTGCTCCAGCAGTGCTTTTTCAACGCCATCCTTCAAGGTGACGTCCACCATGCCGCAGCCCTGACAGCCGCCGCCAAATTGCAGAATGGCGGTATCGTCATCGACCACTTCGATCAATGAGACCATGCCACCGTGTGCAGCCAGGGAGGGATTGATCTCGTTGAACAATACATAGTTAATCCGGTCAGCCAGGGGACTGTCATCCGATATCTGCGGCACCCTCGCGTTGGGTGCTTTGATGGTAAGCTGACCACCCATGCGGTCTTTAGCGTAGTCCACCACGCTGTCCTTCAGAAACGCTATGCTGCGCTCGTCGAACCACGCCGTGAATCCTTCAAACTGCTCACTTTCATCGCCCTCCTGCTGCTCACCCTCCGCGCAGTAAGCCAGACAGGTTTCCGCCCGGGGTGTGCCCGGATCGGTTATGAATACTCGGATCCCGACCTTACCCTCCTGCTTGGCCAGTAATTCGACCAGATACTCCTGCGCGGGATCTGTAATTTCAATCATGATGACACCTGAATTTGTCTGATGGCGAGATTCTACGTGAACGGCCAAGTACTTACTATCGCTTTAAGTCCCTAATTATATTGTGGAAATAGCCATCGACCTATGGGCAGGTGGTGAGCCGACCGCACGGCGTGAATGCCATTCATAGTGATCCATCTGGATGGTCAACGTGACCGTGGCCTATCGTTGCTAGAATAGCCATATCGTGCCGGCAAACACAAGTCACTCCTAATGAAACGTATCGCACCCCGTACCGAACTGCTGCAAGAGCAACTTGACCAGCGCATTCTGGTTCTCGATGGCGCCATGGGTACGTTGGTGCAGAGCCACTCACTCAGCGAACGTGACGTTCGAGGCGAACAGTTCCGCAATCACCGGCTGGAGATAAAGGGCAATTGCGAAGTCCTCTCCTTGAGCAAGCCGCTCGTGATCAGCAAGATCCATCGTGACTACCTGCAGGCGGGAGCCGACATCATCAGCACCAATACGTTCACTGCCAATGCCATTTCCCAGGCCGACTTTGCCCTGCAGGATCAGGTGCATGACATGTGCCTGGCTGCTGCTCGCCTGGCCCGATTGGCCGCCGACGAGGCGGAAGCGCAGAATCCGGTCAAGCCCAGATTCGTTGCCGGGCTTCTCGGCCCAACCACCAGATCAGCCAGTTTATCTCCGAAAGTGGACGATCCGGCTTTTCGTAGCGTGGACTTTGATCAGTTGGTGGCAGTCTACGCCGAGGCGGCCGATGCGCTGATCGAAGGTGGCGTGGATATCATCATGCTGGAAACCATTTTCGATACGCTGAACGCAAAGGCCGCAATATTTGCCGTCATGAACTCGTTCGAGGCAGCTGGCCTGGAACTTCCATTGATGATCTCCGGGTCTATCACGGACGCCAGTGGTCGTCTGCTATGGGGACAGACGATCGAGGCCTTCAACGTCTCCGTAGCGCACGCTAAGCCTATCAGCGTGGGGCTTAACTGTTCCCTCGGCGCTACCGAACTCAGACCCTACATTGAAGAGTTGGCCAAGCTGTCCGATGCCTCGGTGAGTGCTCATCCTAATCTGGGTCTGCCCAATGAATTTGGTGGCTACGATGAGACCGTGGCCGAGATCGCGGCGACTCTCGAGGGATACATGCAAAGCGGTTTGGTGAACATCGTCGGCGGCTGCTGTGGCACCACGCCGGCGCATATAGAAGCCATTGCCGACGCGGCGCGTAAGTACCCACCCCGTAGCAGGGCTTCCGTCCCTGCCGGCTGCCGGCTGAGCGGTCTTGAAGTTTGCCGCATAGATGAAGACTCCCTGTTTGTAAATGTCGGCGAGCGTACCAATATCACCGGGTCTGCACGATTCGCACGACTGATCCGGGAGGAGGACTATGCCACCGCCCTGGAAGTGGCTTCCCAGCAAGTGAGAAATGGCGCACAGATCATTGACATCAACATGGATGAAGGGTTGCTCGACTCGAAAGCGGCCATGATCCGCTATCTAAACTTGATTGCTTCGGAACCGGATATCTGCAAGGTGCCGGTGATGGTGGATTCGTCCAACTGGGAAGTGATCGAAGCGGGCCTCAAGTGCCTGCCTGGGAAGTCGGTGGTTAACTCCATCAGTCTCAAAGCGGGCGAAGATGAGTTTCTCCGTCAGGCCAAGCTGTGCCGCAAGTATGGTGCGGCCGTCGTCGTCATGGCCTTCGATGAAGACGGACAAGCCGACACACTGCAGCGCAGGATCGATATCTGCGAAAGATCCTATCATCTGTTGGTGCAGAGCGTGGGATTCGCACCAGAGGACATCATCTTCGACCCCAATGTGTTAGCCATCGCCACCGGAATCGAGCAGCACGACGATTACGCCCGGGACTTCATCGAATGCTGTGCCCACATCAAGAAGACGCTGCCACGCTGCATGATTTCGGGAGGAATTAGTAACGTCTCCTTTTCATTTCGCGGCAACAACAAGGTGCGCGAGGCGATTCATGCCGTGTTTCTCTATCACGCCATCAGGGCGGGCCTCAGCATGGGTATCGTCAATGCCGGACAATTGGCCATCTACGCAGAGATCCCCACCGAGCTACGAGACGCAGTGGAGGATGTAGTGCTCAACCGACGCCCGGATGCAACAGATCGGCTGCTTCAGATCGCCGCTGGGATCACGGATGGACCAGCCAGGGACGACAGTGACGATCTGACTTGGCGTGACGCACCGGTTGCGGAACGACTCAGCTATTCTCTGGTGCATGGACTTTCGAAGTTCATCACCGAGGACACGGAAGAGGCCAGAAGCGGCAGCATAAGCCCCATAGAGGTGATTGAAGGACCACTTATGGCCGGCATGGAGCGCGTGGGAGACCTCTTCGGCGCGGGCAAGATGTTCCTGCCCCAGGTGGTGAAAAGTGCGCGCGTCATGAAGAAAGCGGTCACTTACCTTGAACCATACATAGAGGAGCAGAAACAGCTACATGGGCAAACCAAGTCGAAGATACTGCTCGCAACCGTCAAGGGTGACGTTCACGACATCGGCAAGAACATCGTGGGAATCGTATTGCAGTGCAACAACTATGAGGTGATCGACCTGGGGGTGATGGTCCCCTGCGAACAGATCCTCAAGACCGCCAAGGAGAAACAGGTGGACGTCATCGGCCTGAGCGGATTGATCACCCCTTCTCTGCAGGAGATGACGCACGTTGCCACCGAGATGGAAAGATTGAAAGTCGACGTGCCTCTTCTAATCGGTGGCGCAACCACTTCAAAAGCACACACGGCAGTCAAGGTCGAGCCCTGTTACAGCCGCGACAGTACCGTCTATGTGCCGGATGCATCGAGGGCAGTACAACTAACAGCATCCCTACTCAACAAGGGCGCGAAGAGCGATTTTGCCGCCGCCCAGCGAAAGGAGTTCGCCGCCATCAGGGAACGCACTGCGAGGCGCACAAAGAGAGCGCTTTTCACCTACGCAGATGCGGTAGCCAATAAATTCAGCGCGGATTGGCACGACTATGCGCCGCCTGCCCCGAGCTTCACCGGCACGAAAACAATCGATGACTATCCCTTAGATGAGCTGTTGGGAAGCATCGATTGGACACCATTCTTCGTCGCTTGGGAGTTGGCAGGTAAGTTCCCACACATCCTGACGGACCCAGTCGTGGGCAAAGCCGCCACGACGCTGTACGCTGACGCCGAGCGGATGTTGGTCAAGATCATCACAGAAAAGACAATCCGCGCGAAAGCGGTAATCGGTTTCTGGCCTGCTGCGCAGGTGGACAATGACGATATTGAACTTTACTTGGATGAATCCAGGTCGGCCGTACTCGCCCGCGTCCACTGCCTGAGACAACAGATGCGGAAACCGATTGCGGGGCCTAACTACTGCCTGGCCGATTTCATCGCTCCCGCGCAGATCAGCGCGACCGATTACCTGGGTGGCTTCGTGGTTACTGCCGGCATGGGCGTCGCCGAACTGGTGCAGCAGTACGAGGATGACGGCGACGATTACAGCGCCATCCTCGTCAAGGCGCTGGCGGACCGTCTGGCCGAGGCGCTGGCGGAAGCGATGCATCAGCGCGTCAGGAAAGAGTTCTGGGGATACGCCGCCACCGAAGATCTCAGCAATGAGCAGTTGATCAAGGAGAACTACCGCGGCATTCGCCCGGCGCCCGGCTATCCCGCATGCCCGGACCATACCGAGAAGGCCACCTTGTTTACCATACTCGATGCTGAGGCAACTACCGGCGTATCGCTGACCGAACACTATGCGATGCAACCCGCCGCTTCCGTTGGCGGGTTCTATTTCTCTCATCCCGAGGCGCGCTATTTCGGTCTCGGCAAGATAGCCAGGGATCAGGTCGAGAGCTATGCACGACGCAAGAAGATCGATCGAACGGCAGCGGAAAGGTGGTTAGCACCAGTGCTCGATTATGGATGACAGCGGCCGGCTAGGTGGGGTCGCCTAGGTGCGGCCAGCTAGGTGGGCCCGCCCAACCCTATGAACGGTAACCGCCATCGAGCCTATTTCCCGCCGTTCTATGGTTAGATTGAATCCCCTGCCCGACGCATCCGACTTCACTGTAATTCATCACGTTTTTTTAATACACTGGCTGATTCGTAATCCGAGTCAAGTAGAACTGACTCCACGTTGGACAACACTGAATGTACAAATATGACGCCTACGATCAGCAACTGATCGATGAACGAGCGGCGCAGTACCGCGATCAGACTGAACGATTCTTGCGAGGCGAAATCCCTGACGATGAATTTCTGCAGCTTCGTTTGCGCAACGGCCTGTATGTCCAGCGTCTTGCTCCCATGTTCAGGATTTGCATCCCCTACGGAATGCTGTCGTCAACTCAGCTCCGCAAATTGGCGGAGCTCTCCCGGGATTATGACAAAGGCTATGGCCATTTCACCACCCGCCAGAACATTCAGTTTCACTGGCCGAAACTGGAGGAGGTACCCGATATTCAGGCGGGGCTGGCGACCGTTCAGATGCATCCCATTCAGACCAGCGGCAGTTGCATTCGCAATACCACAACCGATCAATTTGCCGGCGTTTCTGCCGATGAGATCGAGGACAGTCGCCCATACTGTGAGTTGATCCGTCAGTGGTCGACCTTTCATCCGGAGTTCAACTGGCTGCCAAGAAAGTTCAAGATTGCCGTATCGGGCTGTGAGCGCGACCGTGCAGCAATCGCGGTTCACGACATAGGCATCAACCTGGTGAGAAACGATCAGCAGGAAGTAGGTTTCCAGATCCTCGTTGGCGGAGGATTAGGGCGTACGCCCGTGATTGGCAGTGTAATCCGCGAGTTCCTTCCCAAAAAACATCTGCTGACCTATCTCGAGTCCATCCTGCGAGTCTACAACCGCTTCGGTCGCCGTGACAACAAGTTCAAGGCGCGCATCAAGATTCTAGTGCGCGCCATGACCCCCAAGGTGTTCGCACAGAAAGTCGAGGAGGATTGGGTTCATCTGAAGGACGGAGCCGTCACCATTACCGATGCGGAACTGGCTAGAGTAGCATCCTTCTTTACCACCCCGCCCTACGAGGAACTGTCCGATGAGGCGTCCCAAGTGTCCGAGCGCATCGCTGATGATTCCGGCTTCAAGAATTGGACGCTGCGCAATGTCAGTGCCCACAAACAACCGGGTTACGCTATCGTCACCCTGGCCCTCAGTCGCGGCGGGGTTGCGCCGGGCGACGTCAGCGACGAACAGATGGAGCTGGTTGCCGATCTGGCTGACAGATATAGTTTTGGCGAGATCCGGGTCACCCATGAGCAAAACCTCGTGCTCGCTGATGTCAGGAAGACTGACCTCTATTCGCTCTGGCAAGAGCTCCGAGATGCCGACCTCGGCACTCCCAACCTGGGCCTTCTAACAGATATGATCTGCTGTCCCGGCGGCGACTTCTGCTCGCTTGCCAACGCGAAGTCGCTACCGGTGGCAGAAGCCATCCAGCGCCGCTTCAATAACCTCGCCTATCTGCATGACCTCGGCGACATCGACCTCAACATCTCCGGGTGCATGAATGCCTGCGGTCACCACCACGTCGGAAATATAGGAATCCTGGGCGTTGACAAGAAAGGAATCGGGTTTTTTCAGGTCTCTATCGGCGGTTCGGGTTACGAAGATGCATCTCTCGGTAAAATCTTAGGACCGTCCTTCCCCGAGCAAGAGATACCCGATGTGATAGAGACGATCCTGAATGTCTATATGGACAGACGCAACGAAAGGGAGTCATTTATCAGTACAGTCAGAAGGATTGGTCTGGATCCCTTCAAAGCTGCAGTTTACGTTGAGGAGTAACGGGTGGCCAGAATAATACGCGATGGCAGAATCGTCACCGACGAGTGGGCCCTGCTGCAGGAGGACGAGCCCGGCGAGCAACGACCCCACACGATCGTGCCGCTGGCCCGTTGGATCCGCAAAGGGAAGCCCGCGCCGGGAGCAGAAATCGGAGTTTGGTTAAACAGTGACGAAGATCCACAGCGTTTGGTCGATGACCTGGCCGGCATCGCACTGATCGCGCTCAATTTCCCGGTCTTTTCAGATGGCAGAGCCTATTCCAGCGCCACAATGTTGCGCAGAGTGCACGGGTACAAAGGCGAGTTGCGGGCAATTGGCGACGTGCGGCGGGATCAGATGGAGCAGATGCACCGTTGTGGCTTCAATGCCTACCAACTCGCTGAAGGACAGGACCTCGAGGCAGCACTTGCCGGATTCAAACTGTTCTCACACAGCTATCAATCCTCAGTCGATCGCCCAGAGCCGCTGTTCAGGCTGAGATAGCCCGGCTTCCCTGCCACGACCAGTATCGCCTGTCGACAACGTTATACTTGGCGCTACGTAGCCTGTTGACCGCACAACTGGTATCGCCGGCCGACAACAGTATACTTGGCGACAGGCCACCACGATGCATCGATTCCATGGAAACCGATCCGCTCATCTATTCGTTCTTTCTCATCTTCTCCTCGGCAGCAGTGCTCGCCACGTTTGCACTCTTCACACGTCAGCCTCTGATCGTCGCGTATATTGCCATCGGAGTCCTGCTGGGTCCCTCCGGTACTGCTCTTATCTCGGACCCATCCCTGATCAACAGCATCGCTAAGATCGGCATTATCTTTCTGCTGTTCTTACTGGGGCTCGACATGCAGCCGGGCAAGCTCCTAAGCATGCTGCGACAGGCCGCTCTGGTTGGAGTGAGCAGTTCGCTGCTGTTTGCACTCTTTGGCCTCTTTGTGAGCCTGCAGTTTGGTTTCTCCATCACGGAAAGCCTGATAATCGGCGTCGCCATGATGTTTTCCAGCACGATCATCGGTATCAAGTTGATACCGACCACGGTGTTGCATCACCGCCACACCGGTGAACTGGTGGTGAGTCTTTTGTTGATGCAGGATCTCTTCGCCATCGTCATACTACTGGTTCTCGGCGGCGGCCTGATCGGCAGCGCAGACTACTACAATCTTGTGCAGGCGATGCTTGCCCTGCCGGCCTTGATCCTATTCTCGTTCGGGTTCGTCAAGTACGTCTTGCTTAGGCTGCTGGCGCAGTTCGATGCCTTTCACGAGTACATCTTTCTGCTGGCGATCGGCTGGTGTCTGGGAGTTGCGGAGGTAGCCGAACTGGCCGGACTTTCACTGGAAATAGGTGCATTTATTGCCGGTATCTCCATCGCAACCAGCCCGATTGCACTCTATATCGCCAACAACTTGAAACCGCTGCGAGACTTCTTTCTGGTGTTGTTCTTCTTCTCCCTGGGAGCCAGTTTCAATCTAGACATGGTTCCTGACATCCTTCTGCCCACCATCGTCCTCTCTGTGTTGGTGCTGACCGGCAAGCCCTTTATTTTTCGCATTCTCTTACAGAGGGTCAGCGAGTCTCTGCCGTTAGCGTGGGAGATTGGATTCCGTCTGGGACAGATCAGCGAGTTCTCGCTGCTGATCGCATTCATCGCCGCCAGAGAAGCGCTGATTGGCCAAGAGGCATCCCACGTCATACAGGCGACGGCGATCATTACCTTTCTGGTATCCTCCTACCTCGTAGTGTTCCGCTACCCAACGCCAATTGCTGTATCGGATACGTTGCGGCGAGATTAGTCCATGTCGAGAGAGATCAGAAGCTGACTTCTGTTCAGCAAGAACTCACGACGCCAACTACGCCGTCAGTAGTTGAGCGAGTTGTTGTCTGTGATAGGACGGCTCGCCGAGGAAGTGGTAGAGCGAACGCGATGCTCTCGTGTGGAAGCTGAGCGGGCTCTCCCGTGAATAGCCAACGCCACTGAACACCTGATGTCCAAGCGTACAGACTTCCCAGTAAGACTGGCTTGAAAGAACCTTGGCGAGATGTACGCTTGCCGATGCGGGCGCCTCGGTGTCGAGCTTCCAGAGGGCCTCATAGGTAGCCCAACGAGCAGCATCCGCATGCGTGACCATATCGATAATCATGTCCTGTACTCTCTGAAAGCGGCCAATGGGCTGACCAAACTGAACCCGGACACGGCTGTATTCCAGCGTCATCTCGATGACCGCCTGGCTGCCTCCTGCCTTATTGGCACAAAGAATCGGTATGGCTTTATCAAAAGCCTGTGTGAGCGGCAACCACCCGTCATCCGTGTCCCCAAGCACTGCGCCGCTCGGAACCTTCACAGCATCCAACCTGACCTCAAATGCGCGTCCCGAGAGAAATCCCGGCTGTCGGCTCACGGAAACTCCGTCGGACTGACGATCCACTAGAAACAGAGAGATGCCGTTGGATGAGTGAGACCCCTCTTGCGTACGTGCTGCCACGATGAACTGGGTAGCCGCTTCAGCATCCATTGTGAAAAGCTTCACGCCATCGACTACATAATCCCCGTTGACGCTCTTCGCCGTCGTCTCGATCAGTTCGGGGTCCCAGCTATATTCAGGTTCGGTCAGTGCCAGAGTGAGAATCTGCTCCCCTTTGGCAATGGCCGGCAGAATCTGTTGTTTTTGCTCTTCGGAGCCCGCCTGCAAGAGGATCAGGCTGCTCAATATGCCGGAAGAGAAATAGGGACCGGGAAGGGGTCCGCCGCCCAACGCCTCAAAGAGAACGCCCGCACTGGTCAGGGGAAATCCCGTACCGCCATACTGTTCCGGTATGATGATTCCCAGCCAGCCCAGTTCCACAGCCTTGCGCCACAACTCCTCTGTGACCCCCGTGTCTGTTTCCTGTAGCTGCTGGACAACATCCTTGGGTGCGTCTCGTCGTAGAAAATCAAGTGCTGTCTTGCGCAGCACCTCTTCGTCTTCAGTGAGATTTAAATCCAGGCTCATTCGCCTTCTCCCTCTTCGTGCCGTTCCTCAATCCGTTGGCTTGACCACCTGCTAGCGCCCTATTTCCAAGGCGCGAGCAATCTGTATCTTCATGGCTTCCGGCGTACCACCGGGCGCCTTGGCGATGCTGTTGCGCTGACCCACCTCGAACATGCCGTCATCCAGGCACCACTCACCCTCATCTGTGAAGCTGTAGGGCCCAAGGACCTCGGCCATATCTGCTGCATACTTGCTGCCGAAGACCTTTTGGTACATGGCAAAGTGGGGTCCGCCATAGGGCCCGCCCTTGCCACCGGCATTCCTGATGGAGAGCAGTCGTTCTGTCTGCGTATAAAGATAGACATCGACGACCTTGTCCAGCAAGTTCGGATTCTCCCGCAGCCGCCGTTTCAGGTGCGGATTATTTCTGCACTGATCGAAGAACCTTTCCGACATGTAATTTCGGGAAATGCCACCGCCACCACCATGCTCGACGGCAAAGGTCGCCATGGTCACTTGCCAGCCATCTCCTTCGTCGCCGAGCAAATAGGACTCATGCACTCTGACATCGTCAAAGAAGACCGAATTCTTTACCGCCTCCATGGTCGCACCGGACGGGCCGCATGCGCCGCCGAGCGTGGTCAGCGGAAACAGATCGAGCGGTTGGATGGAGATACCGGGCAGATTGGCCGGCATGATGAAGCTTGATAGGTTCCTGTGTCGTGCAGCCTTCAGATCGCTACGGGTCAACAGATAGAATTGCTCAGGTGGTGGGTGCAATCCACCAACGAACGTCTTAGCGCCATTGATGATGAAGTACTCACCCTCCTTGCGATGGCGCAGGGCGTTCGTCTGTTGATTAGCCACGTCTGTGCCGGTATCAGGTTCGGTCATAAGCTGCCAGGTCAGGGCGTTACCGGTGAGCATGGGAGGCAGAAAGCGAGTCTTTTGCTCCTCGGTGCCACAAGCAAGAATTGCGGGCGCCGCGAGTCCGGTCCAATCCGTTACTATGGGCAGAGACTCGCCTCTCTTGGCGAGTTCACGTCCTACCATGCCGGCCAGGGGACCGAGACCACCACCCCCATACTCCGGCGGGTGTCCTGGATAGAGCCACCCCTTCTCACCGAGCTTGCGTGCAAAGTCGCGCCGCTTATGAAATTGTTCGTAGCTCATCTTCTGCGCATCGCGTATCGGCTCCATGTCGGCAGGCATGTTCCCGTCCAGCCATGCACTCACTTCCTCTGCAAATGCTATCTGCTCGTCAGTAAACTCCACCGAAAAATCCATCTCTGTTCCTCCTCAATTGGTGCCGCTGTAAGAGCAGTGCGGGCTAATCTGTCTCCAGCGAAATCAGTAACCGTCCCACAGTCTCCCCTGCAATGATGCTATCGACAGATGCCGACAAGTCACCCAGGCCTATCTCAGTACACATCTCACTGAGGTTTTCGAGCCGCCAGTCAGATGCCAGGATATTCCACATGCTCTCTTTTCGATCGATGGGGAGCTCAACAGAGTCGATTCCGAGCATGTTCACGCCCCTTAGTAGAAACGGCAGCACGGTGGCGGAGTAGTTTGGGGAGGCCACCAATCCACACACGGACACACTACCGCCGTAGTTGAGGCTTTTGATCACATTTGCCAAGATGTCGCCACCGACGGTGTCCACGGCATGGCTGAAAGTGCCAGGCAGCAATGGACGATTGCTGGCCTCCTCCAACTGGGAGCGTTCGATCACTGATTTAGCTCCGAGGGCCGTCAGGTAACTCTCCTTTTCCATGGTGCCGGTAGAGGCCACCACCTCGTATCCCAGCTTGGCCAGGAGGGCAACAGCGACCGAACCGACACCGCCCGTTGCCCCCGTGACCAGCACCGGACCGTCCGCCGGTGCTGCGTCCATCTTGTGTAGTTTGTCGATGCACAGAGCAGCAGTGAACCCCGCTGTGCCGAGTATCATGCTCTCCTTCAGGTTGAGGCAGGCAGGCAGCTTGACCGCCCATCCGGCCGGTACACGAATGTACTGCCCGAAGCCACCGGCGGTATTCATACCCAGATCAAATCCGATGACGATGACTTCATCTCCCTCTGCAAAGCCACTGTTAGCCGACTCCGTCACTATTCCAGCAGCGTCGATGCCGGGCGTGTGCGGATAATTGCGGGTAACGCCCGGCAGCCCCTTCGCCGACATGGCGTCCTTATAATTCAGGGATGAATATTTAACCTGTACCAACAGTTCACCCGCCGGAAGATCATCCGTCGATCGCTCGGTGATACTTTGGGTGACCCCGTTATCGGATTTCTCAACCCAGAAAGCTTTAAATTGCGTCATGTATCCCTCTAGTTTGCCTGCCTATCAGGTGAAATGAAATACGCTGAGTTTTACCACGCTTCCCTCATGCTCGGCCAACTTACCTTACTGGCATGAACAGTCGCGCTAACGAACTACTTATGGCGAAGCTAATGCGCTCAAACAGTTTATCCATCTTGCTCTTGTGTAATACGTAAGCTACCTGGTAGACCTCACAATCCTGACACTTCTCATAGATAAAGGCGTCACTGGTTTGTAGTTCATCTACCAATTGTTTCTCCAAAGCACGACGGCCGTACCAGGCTTCTCCGGTTGCCACCACGCCCATATCGAGCTGTGGTCGATGTTCAGAAACAAAGTCCTTGAACAGCGTATGCACGTCTTCCAGTTCTTCGATCGCTTTATTTCTTCCCTTCTCAGTGTTTTCGCCGAAGATCGTCAGGGTTCGCTTGTATTCGCCGGCGGTCAACACATCCACGTCGATATCATTCTTTTTGAGCAGTCGGTGAAAGTTGGGAATCTGGGAGATCACACCGATCGACCCGAGCAGTGCGAACGGTGCCGCGATGATTTGGTTAGCGATGCACGCCATCATGTAGCCTCCGCTGGCGGCAACCTTGTCAATGGCTATGGTAAGTGAAATCTCCTTGTCTCTTAACCTCATCAACTGGGACGCTGCCAGCCCGTAGCTGTGTACCAGTCCACCGGAACTCTCCAGCCGGAGGAGGACGGAGTCATTCTCTGTCGCAATGGCGACGATTGCGGTGATCTCCTCACGGAGCTGCGTCACCGCTGATGCCTGCATATCCCCCACAAAGTCGACCACGTACAGGCGTGGCTTCGACGGTGCCTGCTCAGCATCCTTCTTCAGCGATTTCTTGCGCTCTTTCTGTTTGCTCTTCTCCTCTTGCTTCTGCTCTTTTAGCTGTTGTTTTAAGACTTCCGCGGGCAGGACTGCTTGCTTCAGAGTTCGGGTGACCGTCTTCAGGTTTTCATTGAGGTCGTGAATCTCAATGTGACCCTGGTCACTCTTGCGCGTCTTGTAGCCCGCTGCCACCAGTACGATGATTACAACCACCATCGCCGCTACAATCGTTACGACTTTCGCAAGGAATATGCCGTAGTCGGTCAAGAACTCCAAATCGATCCCCGTTGGACTCGCTTCAAAACGTCCTCACATCCTATCATAGTTTGCCCGGTACGTGCGGACCGTGGATCTGAGTGTGCCGACTGTAAAACCACGCCCGTTTAGGATTACAATCTGTGTTCAGCCCCGAAGGCGAGTCGCGCACAGATGAGTAAGTTGACAGAGCTGCTGGCGGATTTGCAAAGCCGGCTGACTCCCCACTTCAAGTCAGCCTTCCTGCAACCTGCACGCTTTCAGTTTCAGTTTGATGAGGGTGAGCCCTGTTATCTGGACGTGATGGCGGATCGATTCCAGTTGCAGCCGAACACCTGTCATGCGCCAACCATCACGCTGTTTATGGACAACCACGCCACCCTTGTCGGTCTCTTGACGGGGTCCATGGACGGCATGGAAGCTTTTATGCAGGGGCGCTATCGGGCGGATGGCAACATCGTATTGAGTCAGTTGCTGCTGCACCTATTCAGGCCGGAAGACGCGACGCTCGTCTATCGAGTCAAGGACTAGCAGGACAGCTCGGTAACAGCGCGCAGAAAGCTCCGCAGAAGAGTTGCATTGCTATGAGCCGGTGGCTGGTACCTCATCGTCTCGCCAGACGCACGAGCCACCGGAAACCTTTTCGATTTCCACAAGTTTCTCTTCATGGCGCCGGATCTCCTCCTTACTGGCTTTGATCACTAGCAAAGGAGGCCGGTCATCAGTCAGGCGCCGCGGGCCGCTGCTCGAATCTGCACTCCCACTGGCTTCACCCTCACCGAGGGCAAGATTCACCTGACCGCCGGTAAGCAACAGAAACACGTCTGCGAGGATTTCCGCATCCAGCAGCGCGCCATGCAACTCCCGTTGGGAGTTATCCACACTGTAGCGCCTGCACAGAGCATCCAGGCTGTTCTTCTGTCCTGGATGTTTTGTGCGAGCGATCTCCAGGGAATCCACGACCGAGCAAAAGTCTTCAATCTTGCCCACACCGTCGGCGAGACGACTCATCTCGTAGTTGATAAAAGCCACATCAAAGGCTGCATTATGGATGACCAGCTCAGCGCCCCTGACGAAGTCGAAAAAATCCTCCCAGACATCCACAAACAACGGTTTGTCCGCTAGAAACTGTCTGGAAAGCCCATGCACCTCCAGAGCGCCGTCATCGCTGTCCCGTTCCGGATTAATATAACGTTGAAAGGTCCTACGGGTAATCTTGCGGTCGATCAGTTCGATACAACCGATCTCGATGATGCGATGGTCCTGGTCGGGCTCCAGGCCCGTTGTCTCGGTATCCAACACCACCTGTCTCATCTACAAATCCCGCTGTTCCTTGCCGGCTGTGCCACCTTTGAGGTCACCCAATTCATCGATTCCCCTGTTGGCGAGGCCATCCACCATTTCGTTTTCACGGTGGCCGCTGTGCCCCTTTACCCAGCGCCACTCAATCTCGTGCCCAACGCTGAGTTCATCAAGCTTCATCCAGAGATCTACATTCTTGACTGCTTGCCGGTTGGCGGTCTTCCAGTTTCTCCTCTTCCATGCATCGATCCACTCAGTGATGCCGCGCCGCACGTATTCAGAGTCGGTCGTCAGCACGATATCACAGGGCTTCTTGAGGGACTCCAACGCCTTGATTGCCGCAACCAACTCCATTCTATTGTTAGTCGTTTTGCGTTCACCACCATACAGCGACTTCTCGGTCTTGCCATAGCGCAACAATACACCCCAGCCGCCGGGACCCGGGTTGCCACGGCAGGCACCGTCAGTGAAAATCTCTACGGTCTCAGCCAAGCTACCTTTCCCCAATGTGGCGGCCCATCGGTTTAACTACCGAAATCTGCCCGAGACGAGATTCCCGAGTGCGCCATGTGGGTCTGATTGGCGTCATGCCCCCCACCTGCTTCCTGGCCATGATCACGTACGCTGCGCCGAATGGCCAGTTGATATTGCGGCTTAACCCTCTGGAAAAATCGGGCATGTGCACTCGACCGAACGTCGCGCTTGGTGGCCTGTAGAATCCGAAGATGGCGCGGTCTATTTTGAAGTCCAACAGATTCAACCAATCCATCAATCGGCCCGGCCGAATGAAATCTGCGTTCCAGGGAGCTTTCTTGTCCCACATCTTTACCGCGTTCCAGAGGCCCCAGATACTAAAGGGATTGAATCCGACGATCAGCAGGTAGCCGGCGGCTATCGACACTCTGCTCGCTTCCCTCAGGACGTGCTGTGGTACTGCGCTGATATCCAGTACATGCTGCAGCAGGACGATATCGATGCTGCTGTCTTCAAAGGGCAACTCCGTCAGACTCCCGATGAATGGGCTGCGTTCACCACAGCTGATTCCCATCTTGAATCTGAGTCCCACGGGGCTCACCTCATAAAGGCTCTGCTCAACCACGCTGAGTTGCAGTAGATGATAGCCGAACAGGCCGGGGAGGAGTTGATCCAGAATGGAACGTTCAGTTTCAAGTAATTGCGAGCCGAGCGGGGAGGAAAACCAGTTCCGTAACATCGTCAGCCGTTGCAGATCATTGCTGGCGGTAAATTCACTTACGTTCAAAGATCCTCCCTGTCCAGTGGAGTATTCGCTTGGCTTATCTGCTCGGACTCATTATTATTCACGCATCTCCCATCTGTCTGGGATCGTCACCAGTTACATTTTAACCGAATTGGTTGGTGAATTAACGAATTGACTGGTGACTCGATCATTATGAAGTACCCCAGGTTTATCGCAACATGTGTCTGCACACTGAGTTTCCTCACCGCCTGTCAACAGCTTCGCTTCGATCGCTCCCCATACCACCCATCTCACGGCAGATCCCTCCCAGCAGATGTAGCAGTAGATGTAGATACCGAGCAACCACGAACAGAACCGGATTCAATCCCCTTCGAGCAATCTGACGAACCAGTTGGCGAACCGATTGGCGAACCGATTGGCGAACCGATTGACATCTCATCGGTTGGTATGGCGACAGACCCAGCGACCGTAGACGATAGCGCGCAGCTCGTTGAGACAGTAGAAGACGATCACTCCCAATTGGTCAGCATGCCAGTCAGTGGTGACATCTGGGATAGAGTCCGAGCCGGATTCCAACTGGATCTGAATGTTGGCGATGCTCGGATTGACGGCGAGATACGATGGTTCGCAGGTCATCAGGACTATCTCGACAGGGTCACTGTTCGCTCCGCTCGCTACCTGTATTACATCCTCGGCGAGATAGACAAACGCAACATGCCGACAGAGCTGGTGCTGTTGCCGATCGTCGAAAGTGCTTACGACCCATTCGCCTATTCACACGGTAGAGCCATGGGACTTTGGCAGTTCATTCCCGCCACGGGAAAACTCTACGGTCTTAAGCAGGACTGGTGGTATGACGGCCGACGTGACATCCAGGCTGCCACGACCGCAGCGCTAGACTACTTGGAGGATCTTCACAGCGAATTCGACGGCGACTGGCTATTGGCGTTAGCCGCCTACAATTCAGGCACGGGGAACGTTCGATCCGCAATTATGAAGAACCGAAGACTGGGTAAACCGGTCGACTTCTGGTCGCTGAGGCTGCTGCGGGAGACCCGCAGTTACGTACCGAGACTGTTGGCCATCGCTAGACTGGTAGCCAATCCCGATGAATACGGAGTCACCTTCAGCGAGGTCCAAGACCAGCCGTATTGGGCACAGGTGGATGCCGGATCTCAGATCGATCTGTCCCTGGCGGCCGAACTGGCAGAAATCAGTGTAGAGGAACTCTATCTGTTGAATCCTGCGTTTAATCGTTGGGCCACTCATCCGCAAGGACCGCACCGACTGCTGATACCGGTCGGACAGCGGCGCGTCTTTGTTCAAAACCTTGAGCAACTGTCACCAGACAGACGTGTAGCATGGCGCAGGCATAGGATCCGGCCCGGTGAAACCCTCGGCCTCATCGCACAGAAATACGGCACGACCGTAAACACCATCGAGCACGTCAATAGCCTAAGGGGATCTGTCATCATTGCGGGACGATCCCTTGTGATTCCATCAGCACTGCGTAACGAAGACAGCTATCGGTTAAGTCGTGACGAACGACTGAAAGCCACTCAGACTTCCCTGCAAGACAAGCTAGGCGCTGCTCCTCTGAAATACAAGGTTGTCGTTGGGGACAACCTCTGGGATATATCCAGAAAATACCGGGTTAGCGTGCGATCGCTTGCCAAATGGAATGGTCTGGCCACCACAGACTTACTTCATCCGGGAACAGAGCTGAGCATCTGGAGTCGTAGTGTCAACGAGGATCTTATTCTATCTTCCTCGAACGACAAGCAACGCTCGGAGATCATTCGAAAGGTCAACTATCGAGTGCGCAAAGGCGAGTCCCTATCACTGATCGCAAACAAATTCAATTTGAGCGTGAAGAAAATAGAGAAGTGGAATGACCAGCTGATCGGCAAGCGGTACATTCAGCCCGGTCAACGGCTGGTTCTCTATGTTGACGTCATCCAGGCCGAGTAACTGCCATTAATCCAGGTCTGCATGCTTCGAGTGTGTGGCCTGACGCGCCAACATGATCGCCCTGTCGCGCTCATTCTGCCAATCCTTACAGATGACTTAATCGCCAGGCGACTTATTGCGTTCTGGTGATCTCGGCATTTTCCTTTAGGTAAGCTCGAAACTCAGTGTAGTCATTCTGGCCTTGTTGAATGGCCAGGTACTTGCCCAAATTCCTGATCTCAGCTGCACCCAGGTCATCAGCTTCCTTGTTAGTTACCTTGGTTACGCTGACCACAACAGCGTCACCGTTAGTCAGCACTCTGGTACCCACCGATTTGTCACCCTCTGCAGGTCTGGGTAGCCGAAATGCCTCACGTACAATCTGCCCATCCAAACCTAACTGATTACGATTGATCGCCTCGTGCACGGACCATTTTAGGCCGAACTGATCGGCAACATACTTGGTGATGGCTCCACCCTCCAGCATGGCCAACATCTCATCCGCCTGCGCCGCCGCTTGTATCTTGGCGGCATTCAAGGTGAGCAGATCGCGAATCTCTTCATTAACGACCGATAGCTCCTTTACTTCACTTGGCCTGTGTTCATAAATGCGGACCACTACGTGGTGATCAGGATCGATCTCAATCAGATCACTGTTATTGCTGTCCAGCATAAGATCTTCACTGAATGCGGCCTGCACCACGCCGCTGTTTGCAGAAATCCCTTCGCCACCGCTCCTGCCAAAGTGACCGCTTGTCTTGATTGACAGCCCAAGTTCTGCTGCCGGATCTGCCAGATCAGCACTTTCGTAGCTGATCTCACTCAATTTTGCGGAGAGCTCAACGAACAACTCTTCTGCCTTAAGAAGCCTCAGGTCCTCGTCCAACTTATCGCCAATCTCATCAAACGCCGGGATCACCGCTTCGCTAAGTTCCAACAACTTGATAATGTGATATCCAAATTCGGTCAGTACGGGTTCAGCTGTCTGATTCAGACTGAGTGAAAAGGCCACTTCTTCGAACGGTTCAACGAATATCCCACGGGCATTGAAGCCGAGATCTCCACCCGCTTCAGCGGAACCAGGATCTTGGGAGAACTCCTTGGCGAGATCAGCGAACGACTCTCCCCCGGTTACTCGAGCGTAAATCCCGTCGACCCTATCTTTTGCAGCCTGCTGCGACACGGCATCGTTAATTTCGATCAGAATGTGAGCTACCCTGCGCTCCTCCTGCGTCGAGTATCGATCTCTCTCCTCGTCATAGTATGTTCGCAGTTCGGCTTCCTCGTAACTGACATCATCGCTGAGATCCGACTTCAGTAACTCGAGGTAGTGCAGATTCACTGTCTCTTCGGTTACAAACTCCTGCTGGTTCTGCTGGTAATGTTGTTCGACCTCAGCGTCCGTAACGCTGACGTCAGCCTTTAGCTTTTCCACCTCTACCTTCAAGAAAGCGATGTCCCTGGTCTGCTGCGCGAGGCGGGCGGAGGTGATCACTTCGGCTTGCGTCATGAATCCGGAAGCAGCCAATCCCCGACTCATCTGCTCATACATGCGTTCACTCTTGATCGTTTCCTTGTAGTTGACCGGGCTGTATCCGGCACTTCTAAGGACAAGCTGGAACCGATCCACATCGAATTTACCGTCTACCTGAAAGGCCTCGGTATTGAGCATGTCCTGGTCTATCCTCTCGTCCGAGTAGAAAAGTTCAAGACGATCCACGGACTGCGACAGGAGCGCCCGTTCGATGAGGTCATCCAGCGTAGATCTACTCAGTTGATCTTCATCTATGTCCACCAACTGGGTGGCGTTCGCCAGTATCCTCTGGCGATTCCGCTCCATCGCTATTAACATCTCCTGCTCGGTAATGTCCTCGCCATTCACGCTGGCAACTTCCGGAACAGTGACCAGGAAGGTGGTAATTGAACCGAATCCAAACAGTGCGAACACGACGATAATCGCGCCAACTATAATCCTAGCGAGGATCCCATGTGTTCCTTCTCGCATTCGCTGTAGAAGCATCTGTCAAACCCTGAAGTAAAGATACAAACGAAAATGGCGCACCCTTCGATGCGCCATTGTGGTGATTTGAAGCCGACCTGTTCTCTAGTTAACCGTACTCTAACGGATCGAATATCCAGTTAGTTTACGGCATCCTTCAGAGCCTTACCAGCTTTGAAGGCAGGTACCTTGGCCGCCCTAATCTGAATCTCCGCTCCGGTCTGTGGATTACGACCGGTTCTGGCAGCTCTTTGCCGAACAGAAAAAGTCCCAAATCCAACCAGGACCACCGAATCACCGCCTTTTAGAGAATCGGTAATCGAATCGATCACAGAATCCAGTGCTCGTCCCGCCGCCGCCTTAGTGATATCGGCAGAAACAGCAATGTTTTCAATCAGTTCTTGTTTATTCACTATCCACTCCTTATTACCGTTAAGTACATGCCAAATGTAACCCTGTTCAGAACTTCGTTATACCAGCTACACAAAAAGCGTGTCAAGCTGCTAAACCCCTGATTTCCCTCAGTGGGCACTAATTCTCACGTCGGGATCCAAATCACCAGAATTGTCCTTTTCTCCAGCTTCCGTTCTCTCTTCATCTTCAACGAGGGGTTCTGGTAACCTCGTCAAAGCAATCTCCAGTACCTCGTCTATCCATTTGACCGGCGTAATGGTCAAGTCCGCCTTGATATTATCAGGTATTTCCTTCAAATCACGTCTGTTTTCTTCGGGAATCAGTACCTTCTTGATACCACCCCGATGCGCGGCGAGCAATTTCTCCTTTAGGCCACCAATTGCCAATACTTCTCCTCGCAAGGTGATCTCACCAGTCATGGCCACGGCCGCCTTGGCAGGAATCCCGGTTAGGACCGACACCATGGCAGTACAAAGTGCAATGCCGGCACTGGGACCGTCCTTCGGTGTCGCCCCCTCCGGTATGTGAATATGCAGGTCAAATTTCTCATGGAAATCGCCTTTGATCCCTAACACCTTGGCACGGCTTCGCACCACGGTCATGGCTGCCTGGATCGACTCCTGCATGACGTCGCCGAGGGAGCCCGTCTTGGTCTGTCTTCCCTTACCGGTCACTGCGACCGCTTCTATTGAGAGCAGTTCACCACCCACTTGGGTTACTGCCAGCCCCGTGACCTGACCGATCTGATCCTTCTCCTCAGCTCGGCCGTAATTGAACTTTCGGACGCCGCAATAGGTTTCCAGCAACTCCTCGCTGATGGTGACTTGATACTTCTCATCGCCTTCAGACGAGGGCAGCAGGCTCTCTTCCTTGACCACTTTGCGGCACAATTTGGCGATCTCGCGTTCAAGTCCTCGTACACCTGCTTCGCGGGTGTAGTAACGGATGATGTTGGTGATTACGTCATCGCTAATCACGATTTCATCCTTCTTCACGCCGTTGTTACTGACCTGCTTGGGAACCAAATAACGGGTGGCGATGTTGAGCTTCTCATCCTCCGTGTACCCTGGAATGCGAATGATCTCCATCCGATCCATCAGTGGCGGTGGAATGTTCATGGAGTTGGAAGTGCATATGAACATCACTTCGGAGAGGTCGTAATCCACCTCCATATAGTGATCGCCAAACGTATTGTTCTGCTCCGGATCCAGAACTTCGAGCAGGGCGGAGGCCGGGTCACCACGATGATCCTGGCCCATCTTATCCACTTCATCCAACAGGAACAGCGGATTCTTTACGCCGGATTTGGATATCTTCTGAATGATCTTGCCAGGCATGGAGCCGATATAGGTGCGTCGATGACCACGGATTTCGGCCTCGTCTCTGACGCCGCCGAGCGCCATGCGCACGAACTTCCGGTTGGTCGCCCGGGCTATTGACTCTCCCAACGAGGTTTTTCCGACTCCCGGAGGGCCCACGAGACAGAGTACCGGGCCCTTCAACTTCTTCACGCGGCGCTGTACCGCAAGGTACTCAAGAATACGTTCCTTAACCTCTTCCAATCCGTAATGGTCGGCCTCGAGTATCTGTTCCGCTTCCGTGATGTCTTTACGAACCCGACTTCTCTTCTTCCAGGGCACGCTCAGCATCCAGTCGATATATCCTCGGACTACGGTGGCTTCCGCGGACATGGGCGACATCAGCTTCAGCTTGTTGAGTTCGCTCTGCGTCTTTTCCGCAGCATCCTTTCCCATACCCGAATCGTCGAGCTTCTTCTGAAGTTCCTCTACCTCATTAGGCACATCGTCGAGATCCCCCAGTTCCTTCTGGATCGCCTTCATCTGCTCATTCAGATAGTACTCGCGCTGGCTCTTCTCCATCTGCTTCTTGACGCGACCCCGGATCCTCTTCTCCACCTTGAACAGATCGATTTCCGACTCCAGCAGCTTCATCATGAATTCCATGCGCTCATCCAGATCTACCAGCTCGAGGATCTTCTGTTTCTCCTCGAGTTTGAGCGTCATCTGCTGCGCGATGGTATCCACCAGTCTGCTCGGCTGGTCGATGTTGTTGAGGGAGGTCATCACCTCTGGCGGGACTTTCTTGCTGAGCTGAACATACTGATTGAAAGCTGAAATAATGGACCGGATCAGGGCTTCCGATTCAGACTGACTCAACTCCTGATCCTCGATCTTGACGACATCCGCGATGATGAAATCGCCACTGCTGTCCAGCCGGTGAATCTTGGCCCGGTAGCGCCCTTCGGCCAGGATCTTAACGGTGCCATCTGGGAGTTTGATCAATTGCAGGATGGTGGATACGGTACCGAAATCGAACAGATCTGAATCGCCGGGATCCTCCAGTGAGGGATCCTTCTTGGCTACCAGGACGACCTGTTTATCCTTATCGTATTTCTGGGCGTAATTGAGGGCTTGGATGGACTTGTCGGTGCCGATGAAGAGGGGTTGCACTCCGTGGGGGTATACCACCATGTCGGTGAGATGGACAATCGGTATGTTTCTTATGATACCGGTACTTGGGATTGGGTCCACGGTGACTCCTCTATGCACACATACAACCCGTGGTTGTATGAGCCGGCAACACCCGGAACGTCTGAAACACCGCTACGATGCGGCACTGGCAGCTTTTTTACAATACCTTCTGTCTAAATCTAGCAAAAAACTAGATAAATGGTGTCGATTAGCTCCTTTTTGTCCACTTTTTTTCGAATTCCGCTCAATCCCTACTCTCGCACGGCCTTGGGCTGGTCCGGATTCTCATACATCAAAATGGGTTCGGAATTGCCACTGATCACGTTTTCATCGATGATCACCTTCATCACATCGTCTTCCGAGGGGATCATGTACATGACATCCAGTAGCACGGTCTCCAGAATAGAGCGAAGCCCTCTGGCACCGGTCTTTCTCTCCATGGCCTTCTTGGCGATCGCTTTCAGTGCGTCTTCGCGGAAGTCGATTTCCACGTCTTCCATTTCAAACAGTTTCGCATATTGCTTGGTATAGGCGTTTTTGGGCTCCTGCAGAATACGTACCAGCGCCTCCGCGTCCAGTTCACCCAGCGTGGCCAGTACCGGCAGCCGCCCCACGAATTCCGGTATCAAGCCATAGCGGACCAGATCCTCCGGAGCAACGGTGCCCAGAATCTCACCCAGGTTCTTCTTGTTGGCTTCGGTGGTCACGTTGGCACTGAAGCCTATGCCGCTTTTTTCAGATCGGTCCTGAATGACTTTATCGAGCCCCGAAAATGCGCCGCCGCAGATGAATAGAATATTGGTGGTATCCACCTGCAGAAACTCCTGCTGAGGGTGCTTCCTGCCCCCCTGAGGAGGCACCGAGGCTATGGTGCCTTCAATCAGCTTCAGCAATGCCTGTTGCACCCCCTCGCCGGACACGTCTCGGGTAATGGAAGGATTATCTGACTTTCTGGAAATCTTATCGATTTCATCGATATAGACGATGCCTACCTGCGCCTTATCGACATCATAGTCACACTTCTGCAGCAGTTTCTGGATGATATTCTCGACATCTTCTCCAACGTAACCCGCTTCCGTGAGGGTCGTCGCATCAGCGATGGTGAAGGGTACGTCCAGAAGCCTGGCCAGGGTTTCCGCCAGCAGCGTTTTACCCACGCCGGTTGGCCCTATGAGAAGGATGTTGCTCTTTTGCAGTTCAACGTCGTCCTTCTTGCCGGAGTAGTTAAGGCGCTTGTAGTGGTTGTAGACAGCGACTGAGAGCACTTTTTTGGCCCAGTGCTGCCCGATCACATACTCGTCCAGTATCTCCTTGATCTCCTGGGGCGTGGGCAGGTGCTTCTTCTCGCCTTCGTCGCCACTCTCCTGCAACTCTTCGCGAATAATGTCATTGCAGAGTTCGACGCACTCGTCGCACACATAGACGGAGGGACCGGCAATTAACTTGCGCACCTCGTGCTGGCTCTTCCCACAAAAATTGCAGTGCAGCAACTTGCCGTCACTGCCTTTGCCATCGTGTTCGTCGGACATTCAACTACCTCGGATTTTCTTGTTTCTAACGTTGCTATTCAGTCATTTTGAATGATTATGCGGGCCCTGTTAAGCGAAAATCAATGAAATTTCACGATAAGAATCTCACTCTTAACGCCACGCCTAATAACTGAAGACCGCATCTACAGGCTATTCTATGGCTCTTTGTACCGTTCGCGGATCCTGCACCTCATCGATCAATCCGTATTCCAATGCCTGTTCTGCAGTCATGAAATTATCCCGCTCAGTGTCCCTGGCGATGGTGTCTAGATCCTTGCCGGTATGATCCGCCAGTATCAGATTCAGCCGTTCACGCAGGAACAGAATCTCCTTCGCCTGAATCTCTATATCGGAGGCCTGCCCCTGGGACCCGCCACTGGGTTGATGGATCATAACCCTCGAATTGGGCAGGCACGATCTCTTTCCTTTAGTACCTCCTGCCAGCAACAGGGCGCCCATACTGGCAGCCTGACCGATGCACATCGTGCGTATATCCGAATGGACGAACTGCATGGTGTCATAGATCGCCAGTCCCGACGTGACCGATCCGCCGGGCGAGTTGATATATAGCTGGATGTCCTTGTCGGCGTTTTCCGATTCGCAGAACAGCAACTGGGCGACCACGAGATTGGCAACCATGTCCTCGACGGGTCCAACGATGAAGATTATTCGATCCTTTAGCAGGCGGGAATAGATGTCGTAGCTTCTCTCCCCCCGTGCTGTTTGCTCCAAGACCATGGGCACCAATCCCAAATTCTGGATGGTGGGAGGTTCGTCAGTGTAGATCGTCCTGTTACTCATTCTGCATTCATCCACGGTTCGTTACTGTTTAATCACTGGCCAGAGACTTCTGAATCACGAGACTCTCCGGCTCCACCCCATACATATTGAGTCACCCGGGGGAAACTTCAATAGGCCGATGCTCACTTCGCGTCGTCTTGCCCTTCCGATTCTTCCTCGGTCTCCGCTTCCTGAGCAGGTGGCTTGATGGCCTCCTCATAGGTGCTTTCCACCTCGGTGACCTTGGCCTCGCCCAGGATCTGTTCTATTACCTGCTCTTCCAGCACCAGGTTGCGTACCTGGTTCAACTGTTGCTCATTGCTGTAATACCACTTGACCACCTGATCGGGATCTTCGTAGGAACTGGCCATCTTCTCGATCATGGCACGCACTCGATCACCATCCGCTTCCAGATTCTCCCGTTTCAGCACCTCGCCGACTAAGAGTCCCAGAGCCACCCTCTTCTCCGCCTGCTTTTGAAACATCTCGCTGGGCAGCAACGACGCATCGATGTTACCTGCATTTTGACCGCCAAACTGTTGAATCGCTTCCTGCCGAAGCTTATCTATTTCACCAGTGACCAGTGCGCCGGGCAGTTCTACCTGGTTGCTGGCCAGCAGTCCATCCATGACCTGCGCTTTCAGACGGTTGTTGATCGCCTGCTCCAGCTCTTTTTCCATATTCCCCCGCACTTCATCCCTGAATCCATCGACACCGCCCTCAGCAACGCCGTATTGCTGGAAAAAGTCTTCGTCCAGTTCGGGAAGCTCCGGCTTCGATACGGAATTGACCTTCACCTCGAACTTGGCGTCTTTACCGGCCAGATCCTTGACGTGATAGTCTTCCGGGAAGGTCAGTTTCAGGGTTTTTTCATCTTCTGCTTTCACTCCTTTGAGTCCCTCCTCAAAGCCCGGGATCATGTTGCCCGCCCCCAACTCCACATCCGCACCTTCCGCCTTGCCACCCTCGAACGGTTCATCGTCGACGAATCCCTCAAAGTCCAGGTTGAGCCTGTCTCCCATCTTGCTCTTTCTCTTCACCTCTTCCCACTGGACCTGTTGCTTACGCAGGACTTCAACCATGGTGTCGAGATCATCGCTGGTCACCTTGGCCACCAGTCTCTCCACTTCGATCTTAGAAAAATCGGCCGGTTCGATCTCGGGATAGACTTCGAAGATTGCCGTAAATTCCAGATTCTCGCCTGACTCATTACTGATCTCTTCGATTGTGGGTACGCCCGCAGGTTTCAGATTCTCCTGGTCTACCGCTTCCAGAAAACTGGACTGCATCATCTCGCCGGAAACTTCCTGATGTATCCCCGGTCCGAATCTTCGCTTAATCTCTCTCATCGGCACCTTGCCGGGTCGAAATCCTTTCATTTTGACCGTCGAGGCAGCCTTTTTCATGCGCTGACTCACCTCTTCGTCGATCTTCTCCGAAGGAACTACGATCTTCATGCGACGTTCAAGGGTCGTCGTCGCCTCAACGGTTACCTGCATTGGTCATCCTCAATTGTTGGTGTTCGCCGCCACCAGTCACATTATCAGTTGCGTCGTGGGAGCTGAATAACGAGGTTTGGTGCGAAAGGAGAGACTCGAACTCTCACATCTTGCGATACCAGATCCTAAATCTGGCGCGTCTACCAGTTCCGCCACTTTCGCGCGAGCGCTATTTTAGCACAATATGGCGAGGCTCATCCCCGACGGCATGGCTCCCGCAGTCTGTTCCGGCGCAATGACATTGCGGCACAGAAACGCCGAGCCTCTCCTGGCCGGCTTTCTGTCAGCTACGTCGTCGCCCGCTGCGCACGCGACAGCTGACGGAAGCAACATCTTTCACAGATGCATTATGAACAACAGCTTTAGTCATATTGCAGTCATTTCTGCAGCAGTCATGAGCGTCCATGCCATAACGGGCTCGTTGGGACGTTACACCAGGCCAGCGACCACCTGAGCTACCGCTCGCCGTAGTAAATCAGCAGAGAATCTGTTTATAATCCCATTCCCTAAGAATCGGCGACTTCAGCATGGGAGGTACCTTATGGCGAGGCCCATTAAGCGTCGCACCATGCTGTGGAGTTGTCTTAGTCTGCTCGGCGCAGCCTGCAGTTCCGTTCGAGGCGCATCGAAAGCACTCAGCGATCAGTACCTCGATCTCAAGAGTGCGGTGACGCTGCCCCTTAGGTCAATCACCCACCGCTGGCATGCCCTTGCCTTTGAGGCGTGGATTCCACCCACCCGCCAGACGGCATCGGACAAGTTACTCAAAGGGATACTGCTGCGCACGAGTGAAGGCGATAGCGGTGACTTGAAAGCATTCTGCCTGCTGTGCCCGCACGAAATCTGCGAAGTACAGTATCAGACGGAGACCGGCACGGTCCGTCTGGAGTCTGGCACCGTGCCGGACCATCCGCTTCTAGTCTGTCCATGTCACTTCTCTGTTTTCGACCCCATGCGGGATGGTGAGGTCATCAACGGTCCTGCCCAGCGCGGACTCTATCGCTTTAGGCTGTCGACCAGGGGCAGCAACGTTCAGATCACACACGTGGAGGAGCAAGTTCTGACGCTTTTTACGTAGCACTTGTCTCCTATAAGGAGGAATCATGAAACTAAGCCATGGCTTCATCGCACTGATCCTGTTGCTCGCGCCGTTAACCGGCGCGGCTGGAGAAACACGTCAGAAGCTCTACGTGCTGAGCAGTGCCGGAAATGACGTTACCGTCATCGATGTGGCGACCAATGCCATAATTGGATCCATCGAAGTGGGCGATCGCCCCCATGGGATTGCTGCGCCTCGTTCACAGGACGTCCTCTACATCGCCACGGAGTTCGACAACGGTCTCACCGTAATCGATCCGGTCAAAGACGAGGTCATCAAGAAATACAAGATCTTCGGCAATCGTCCCAATGAGATCGACGTTACATCCGACGGCCGTTTTGTCTATCTTCCGATCCTGGGCCACGGCGTCTACGAGGTGTTCGACACGCTTGAAGAGAAGATCGTGGCGCGCATCGCCACAAACGGATTTCCCCACAATGTGGTTATGTCGCCCGATGACAGATACGCCTACCTGTCGCCGATGGACCGTGGCCGAACCCCCGCCGAAGCCGTGGCACAAGGTGGTTTCCCAACGACGCTAAATGAAAAGATATACGTTGTGGATGTGAGCCGTCACGCCGTAGCAGCCACCATCCCGACCGGTGACGCCCCACGGCCCATCGCGATCAGCCCGAATGGCAAGCGACTCTATGTCAACACCGATGGCCTGCAGGGGTTCCTAGTGCTGGATCTCGACAGGCGTGAGCAGGTGGCGCGCGTAGAGTATCAACTCACCGAGAGGGAAAAGGCCAGTCCGAGCCGCTCCCACGGCATGATCGCCACGCCGGACGGTGATGAACTGTGGGTATCCGACGTGAACCATGGCCTGCTATTCGTATTCGACGTACGGCAGGACCCGCCCAGGCAGCTAGCCAGACTCGAAAATGGTGCACCCGTTTACTGGTTGACCGTGACCCCGGATGGCAAGACGGTTTACGTTTCCAGTGCGCCCGGTGACGTGGTAACGGCATTCGATGTCGCAACCCGCAAGAAGACGGCCACCATCCAGTTGCCGAAGGGTAAGAATCCGAAGAGATTACTGGTACTCAACGTTCCTGTTGGGAACTGACTGGGGGCCGCCCGACTGTCTGAAGACGTGCAGGAATCGCCACAGCGTGGCCACTACCAGAGCATGATCGATTTCGCCGCTGACAAGACGTTCCGTCAGTCGATCGATCGGCACCAGTTCAACCTCGGTGTGTTCACGCGCGGTATTGGCGATCTCGGCCGTTTGCATCGCACCGGTGGCCATGTGGGTGTAGAGCGTATTCGGAAACAGCGCCGGATTGGGGTTCAGCGTGCCGAGGCTCTGCACGGTGCCCACCTGATAACCCGTTTCCTCCAGACATTCACGTGCCGCCGCTGTTGCCGGATCTTCACCAGGGTCCACCAGGCCACCGGGAATCTCCAGTGAAACGCTGTTGCTGCCATGCCTGAATTGTCTGACGAATACGATCTGATGATCACTCGTTACCGGTACGATGTTGACCCAGGATTGCGAATGGATCAGAAAGAAGTCGTGCTCCGACTGATCGATTGGGCTTTGTCTGACCGATCTGTGTACTGTAAAGACGCGGCAGTCCTGCAGCTGTTCTTCCCGGACGACAGACCAGGTACCGACTTTTTGGCTCATGCATCCTCCACTGGGTGGGGCGGGTAATCAGAGGTAGCGCATTATACCCACAAGCATGTCCACAAGCGCGGCCACTTCCGAAGTCAGCAAACAATGATGTAATATTGAGTGAACCCGGGAGGAACCTATGCTTGACTCGATGCGACTAATCCTCATCTTTTTCACCGTTCTTGCCGGCTGCGCCGACCAGGACCTTTCCTACCCTTGGTTAAGTGATCTCGATGACGGGGCGGACGTAAAGGTGTCCGGCAAGCGACTCATGGCTCTCCCCGAAGGCCTGCATTTGCTCGAACCGGAAGTTGCTGCATCGTCGGTTCTTCTGGTAGGCATACACGGCTATGCAAGCAACGGCTATGAGTGGGTTTACCCGCTGCAGACGCTCGACAACGATGCCACCGCCACCTATTTCTATCGTTGGGACTACAGCGCCTGCGCTGCACCGTCAGCGCAATCACTTACTGAATCGATCGGTAAGATCCTCACAGGCTCTCCCGCCATCAAACGCGTTCGCTTGCTGGGACACAGCTATGGAGGCGTCCTCGTAGGGACGATGGTGCAGCAATGGAGCTTTGACACGCCTGTGGAGATTCATGCGATCGCAGCACCGCTTGCCGGAATGCAAGGTCTTACCCAAATGTGTGACTACACGCCCCCCGACTCGATCCCGGAAAATGTTCAGTTCTTCCAGTGGCGTACCCAACACGCTCTTGATGGCGCATTCAAAGAGCTGGAAGTCGACCCTCAGGTTATCGATCTGGATGACAGTACCGTGACGCGCCTGCCGGATTCCTATCGTGGCAACCGTCTCGGGCACAACTGGTCCATCAGTTGGGTTGCCGATGAGATGATCCGGCCTGCACAAGACTGAAAGCAGGTGCCCGTTCGTCGAGATCGTTATTTCGGCCCTTGAGGCAGCTCTGTGGGCTGACCGTTGTTCTAGAGCTCCACGTCACCTTTCAGGAGTCGTTGGGATATGGTCCGATTGAGTATCTCATTGGTACCGTCGGCAACGTTGACTATTCTAAGGGCATGCCACGCTTCCGTCAGTCCAAGTTCGTTAGTGAAACCCATGGCCCCGTGCGTCTGCATGGCCCGGTCAACCGCTTTCAGACCGATCTGTACCGAATAAGCCTTGGTCATCGACAACTCCTTGACGGCCGGGTGCCCTTGGTCGAGCAAGTGACCGGCATTGATGCCCATCAAGTGCGCTGCATGCAACTCGGTGGCAGATTCGGCCAGGGGAAATGACACCCCCTGGTAGGCAGAGATCGGTTGTCCGAATGCTTCGCGGATCTTGCTATATTCCAGCCCCTTCTCCAGCGCCCAACGACCGTAGCCGACCGCCCGCGCTGAATTGTAGATACGACCCAGGGATACGCCATAGAGGGCCGTCGCGAACCCCTTGCCCAACTCACCGACCAATTGCCACGGCTCGACATACAGATCGTCGAAGGAGAGTTCCGCTTCATCGCCGCCGACATGTCCGAACAGCTTGATGACACGTTGCACTGTAAAGCCGGCCGATTCGGTTGGCACGATAAACGCACTGATGCCGCCCTTCTTGTCTGCCGCAGCTTCGGTATCGGTCACCGCGAAGAGAACACAGTAGTCTGCAATCGGTGCGTTACTGGTCCAGATCTTTCGACCGTCGATGCGCCATCCATCACCGTCCTTGCGCGCCCGAGTAGTGATCATACTCGCGTCGGAGCCTGCATTGGGCTCGGATAGCGCAAAACACATCGACTTCGATCCATCCATCAGGCCAGGCAGGTACCTGTCTCGAGCCGGAGCGGTGATCTGCTCCAGCAGCCGGCTCGGGCCAAACGCCCAATGAGCAAGCGCGTAGAGCATCAACCAGTTCTGTGGCCCACAGTCATGGAAGAGGGCCTGCCATGCCACGTAATATGCGAGATGTCCCAGGCCGCCACCGCCGAGTTCCTCCGGTACGCACATCTGATAGAAGCCGGCAGCAGCCGAAGACGAGCGTACCTGGTTGACGAGGTCCCGCACCTCAGGACTGAGGCTACCATCCGCCTGATAACGTCGGCGTGGATCGTCCAACAGCTCTTCAAATCGGCGGTGGCGTGGCTTTATTTCCTGCTCGGAGAAAGCCAGCAGTCCGTCTCGCGCCGCGATCACCTCGGGTGGTAGGGGTTGCGCTATGGTCATTTTGCTGCCCGTGTAATGTCGATGACTTTCGATCCGTTCGCTCCCGGTATTAAGCACTATTTGCCGAACGAGCGATACACCGCCTCGGCACCATGATGATCCTCGGTCGGGTGGCAGATGGAAATTCTGGCGAACAAACAGTGACCGTGCTGACCGTTTCTACGCCACTTTTTTCCACCACTTTTTTCACGCTCTGACCGCCTCGTACTTTTATTTTTAAAATCAATGAGTTACTACCAAAGAGTCATATGGCACATGAATTGCTACGCATAGCACCAACCCCGACCTTATCTAGGGAGCGACACCGGCAAGGATGCCTTTGAGGTCGTGGGGCAGGTGTCGATCAGCCTGACAAATAACAATAGTAGTAGGCGGTACCGATCTGATTTGCGCGGAGGAGCAGCCATTTAGTCCATCAGATTGACCAGGAGTGAACATGTCTGTATTTGCGACCCATATCAAACCCGAAGACGTCACGGCGGAAGAAGCTCAGAGCGTCCTTCAGTTCCTCAACACGGCCCGGACCGCTGAAGAGATCTCTGCAGCCGTTGACATTCCTTTTGAACGGGATGTCGGCGTCAAAGTAGCTCAGCGCATCCTCAATCGGAGAAAGGCTCTGGGATACTTCAGCAAGCTTCAGCAGATCGCTGATGTTCCGCAGGTCGGGCCGGAACGATTCACCGAAATCGTAACTTCACTGCGCGACACGGTATCGGAAGAGGCGACGCCCTGGCAGAGTGTCAAGGTGAGGCATTTCAAACAGCTCCTCTATTCCAGCAGGGAACCAGGCACGGTGGGGGCGATGCAGCTATTGGATGAAAATTACAGCGTCGTTGCATGGGTGTGGCTGCACGATCAGGAGGCCCTCCCAAAGACGTACGTCTTCCCTCACAACGGTCGCGTTGAAATGCACTTCAAGGTCTCTTTGATGTCAGACTTGATCGATATGCTGCAAAACGAGGCCACGCTGCTGCACTTCTCTATCGAAAACCAAGAAGCTTATCTAGAGTCTGCTCATAAAGTTGTTAAGAAGGTTAAGACCCCATC